>PVML01016887.1_pt1:0-170000 | contig 826937 bp, 608 predicted proteins | sample 1853371 | NCBI WGS metagenome assembly PVML01 (sample SAMN08533508, study PRJNA380276) | Human gut metagenome, whole genome shotgun sequencing project. | isolation source: participant 1, chromium library | host: Homo sapiens | collected 2017 | reverse complement strand
ATTCAAGGTGGTCATTTTGATGGGTACGTTTGCCTTGGCGTTGGCTTTTGCCGGGAATGACTTGGTGAACTTTATCGGAGTCCCCTTGGCTGGCTATTCCTCTTATATGGACTTGATGGCGCAGGGAGGGACCACTACCACGGATACATTTTTGATGACCTCCTTGTTGGGACCGGCCCAGACACCTTGGTATTTCTTGGTGGGGTCCGGGATCGTGATGGTAATCGCCTTGGCTACCTCCAAAAAGGCTCAGAACGTGGTGAAGACTTCCTTGGATCTGTCTCGTCAATCGGATGGAGAGGAGTCTTTCGGTACATCGCCTGTCGCACGGGTATTGGTACGGAATTGCAGTAATATATCCGCTACGATATTAAGTATCGTGCCCACTCCGGTTAAGAACTGGATTGATAGCCGTTTCGACCAAAGCGAGATGATCATGGATGACAAGGCTAGTTTCGACTTGGTACGTGCCTCGGTGAACGTGGTTTTGTCCGGATTGCTGATCGCTTTGGGAACCTCCTTGAAATTGCCTTTATCTACGACGTATGTGGCTTTCATGGTCGCTATGGGTACTTCGTTGGCAGACCGTGCTTGGGGGCGTGAGAGCGCCGTATATCGCATCACAGGCGTATTGTCCGTGATAGGTGGTTGGTTCATTACGGCAGGGGCTGCTTTTACGATCTGTTTCATCGTCGCTCTTTTGATTTATTGGGGAGGTATTCCAGCTTTGGTCGCTATGATTGGTTTGGCGATCTATTCGTTGGTTCGTAGCCACTTCGCTTATAAGGCTAAATTGCGGAAAGAGGCATTGAAGGAGGAGGTGAATTCTACGGTGTCTAAACTTCGTAAGGCTACGGATACCCGTGAGGCTTTGGCCCTGTTCCGCGAGCATAGCCGTGAGGAATTACAATCCGATCTGGATTTTACGGCGGAAGTATTCGGTAAGGCGGTAAATGGATTCATGAATGAGAACCTCCGTGAGTTGCGCAAGGTCTTGACTGCCGTGGAAGAGAAGAAGATTCACTTGAAGCAAGTGAAACGTGTCGGTACGCTTGGCGTTACCCAATTGGATCACGATATCGCTGTGGAGAAGGGGCTTTATTATTATCAAGGAAATGACTTCGCCAGCGAGATCATATTCAGTATCCGTCGCTTGGCAGAACCGATGAAAGATCATATCGATAATAATTTCAGCCCGTTGAGTCCGGTACAGAAAGATGATTTTGGTAAGGTATCTGAACAAATCATCTCCTTCTTGAGAAATTGCGCTACTATGATCCGTAAAAACGATTATATTGGTTTTGAGGAGCTGATCGCTGAGTCGATTACCTTGATGAACCAACTTACCGCCTTGAAGAAAGGGGAGTTGAAGCGTATCCAAGGGCAGTCCGGCAGCACGAAGGTGAGCATGGTTTATTTGAACATGGTACAAGAGGCCCAGAACGTGGTTTCTTTTACGGCGAACCTCTTGAAGGTGAGTAGGAAGTTCCAGAAGGAATAATCAGTCTCTATTATATTGGGATGGTGGGAGACGGGGCATGCCCCGTCTCTACTGGTTTATAGGGTTAGCATCTTCTTTTCTTTGACTAAATCACTCTCGTCCATCCGCAGGGATGGGACTGTACACATCTTGATAAAATCTCCTGTTTGGCAAGTATAATCATAGTAGGCCTGTTGTTCCGGGGTAAAATCTTCTTTATCGATCAGTCCGCTTTTCCGGCTCATGAATTCATCGATCTCCGTGCTTTCTGATTCCTTGATAAGAAGGATTCGGCGGGCGATCGGGTTACGATTATAATCCTGCCCGATGTATAATCCTCGTAATTGGCGGGGATTCTTGAAAAATGGTATTTGCAGGTATATCGTTACCATCGTGAATTGGGGCGCTTGGTTCTCGTTCAGCATGCAATGGAAATTCTGAGGATCGGGCATGATCCCGAATCCCCATTGAGCCTCTCCATAAGCGCTGATCCGCCCTACACGGACTTGATTATCCGAGGGGGAGAGTAGGAAGGGTTCCATCTTGAGGCAGTCCGAGGAGGAAGAAAGGCTGTAACTGGTATAGATTCCTTTGAAAGCCTCTATTTTAGAGGCGGAGAGCCGTGTCTCCTCCATCAATTGCTTGGCGAAAGGATTATCTTTTAGGCTATCCGGTTCGGCGAGCTCCATCTGGTCTAGGCGAAGGATCATCTCCTCTATATGGGAAAGCAAACGTTTTTTCGACACGTTATTCACTAGGGCGAGCGCCGAGTCCAGCGCTTCTTCCGGCGGGTAACTCTTGATGCCCTCGAAATAATTCGGCAATACGGTCGTATATAGGGAGGACAATATGCTGGGAGCCATATCGATCCAGTCGGCTATCTCTTTCATCTTAACCCCATTGCTTCGTAGATATTCGATCTTTCGGTAGAATTCTTGAAGATTGTTCATGTGTTTATATTCTTGATTTACCTTACAAAATAAGAGGACATATGTTGCGTTTCCGTTTCATGAATGTTACATAAATATTTCTTTATAATTTATTGATTCCTAGTTGGGTATTAATAATATACATTCATGGGTTCAGTAATATGTCTGTAACATGGCGGCTGTACTTTTGCCTTCGAAAATAAAACGACAGAAGATTATGGACACTGCGATACAGACAAATAAAACATCCCGGAGGCGGGTTTCCGATCTCTTCTTCATCCTATGGGCCGGAGGGGCCGCTTTGCTTTCTTATTCCTTGGTATATATGTTGCGTAAGCCTTATACGGCTGCCGCTTTCGAGGATCTGGAGGTATTCAATATGGACTATAAGGTGGCGGTTACGATCGTGCAGATCTTGGGGTACGTGGTGTCGAAGTTCATGGGAATTAAGTTGATATCGGAGTTGCGGCGGGAAGAGCGCTTGCGGTTCATCTTGATGTCCGTGGTGATGGCGGAACTTTCGTTGGTATTCTTCGGGTTGCTCTCGGCTCCTTATAATATAGCGGCGATGTTCTTGAACGGGCTTTCGCTGGGATGTATGTGGGGGATTATTTTCAGCTTTATAGAAGGACGTAGGATGACGGATGTCCTCGCTAGTCTGCTGGGCGTAAGTATGGTGATCAGTTCCGGTACGGCAAAGTCTGTCGGCTTGTACGTAATGGATACGTGGCAGGTCAGCGAGTTCTGGATGCCCGCCTTGATCGGGGCGGTGGCATTGCCTTTGCTAGCCTTGTTGGGATATGCGCTGAACCGGCTTCCACAGCCTACGGAGGAGGATATCGCCTTGAAGTCGGAGCGGGAGACCTTGAACGGGCGGCAGCGTTGGGAGCTTTTTAAGCATTTCATGCCTTTCTTGACGATGCTTTTCGTGGCGAATATAGCGATCGTGGTATTGCGGGATATCAAGGAGGACTTCTTGGTGAATATCATCGATATGTCCGGTTACTCGCCTTGGTTGTTCACGCAAATAGATAGCGTGGTGACCTTGACTATCTTGGCGATCTTTGGTTTGATGGTGCTCGTGAAAGATAATTTTAAGGCGCTTTCAGTCCTGTACGGTTTGATTATTACGGGCATGATGGTCATGGCGTTCGTGTCGTTCGGGCAGGAGCGGATGGGATTGAGCCCGGTGACATGGCTTTTCTTGCAGAGCCTTTGCCTGTATATGGCTTACTTAACCTTCCAGACGATTTTCTTCGATCGCTTCATCGCTTGTTTCAAGATACGGGGAAACGTCGGTTTCTTTATTGTCTTAACAGATTTTCTGGGGTACACGGGTACGATACTGGTATTGGTGCTAAAGGAATTCGTGGGTACGAGATTGGACTGGGCGGTATTTTATAACCAACTTGCCGGATATGTAGGGATCTTTTGCTGCGCCACTTTTGTCGCTTCCTTCGTATATTTGCGGCAACGCTATCGCAAGGAGACCGCTTTATGTGGCTGCGAGGAAATAGCAACTCTTGAGCCTACCGAAAACAATGTCCTTACGATCGCTTAAACAAGAAAATTATTAAATACGATACATACAGAATATGAAGAAGATTTCAGGTGTCATTATGGATTGGGCCGGTACGGCCGTGGATTATGGATGCTTCGCTCCGTTGAACGCTTTCCTCAAGGTATTCTCGGAAGAGAAAGGGATTGATATCACTTACCGGCAGGCCCGTGAGCCGATGGGTCTCTTGAAGATCGATCATATCAAGGCGATCTTGAGCATGCCGGAGGTGAACGAGAAGTTCCGTGCCTTGTATAAGAGGGACTGGAACAAGAGGGACGTGGATGAGATGTACACTAGTTTCGAGAAACATTTGTTCGCTTCCTTGAAGGATTTCACCACTCCGATACCGGGAGTCTTGGAGACGATGGCGATGCTTCGCGAGCAAGGTATAAAGATCGGCTCTACGACCGGGTACACGGCGAAGATGATGGAGATTGTCCGTCCCGGAGCCGAGGCCAAAGGATATAGGGTAGATAATCTGGTGACACCGAACGAGGTCCCGGCCGGTCGCCCCGCCCCGTATATGATCTATAAGAATATGATAGATTTAGCGATTCCTTCCGTAGATCAAGTGGTGAAGGTAGGAGATACGATCGCTGATATTAAGGAGGGCGTGAACGCCAAGGTATGGAGCGTCGGTATCGTGACCGGTAGCAACGAGATGGGCGTGAGCGAGGAGGAATATAACAGCCGTCCGGCGGAAGAATGGGAATCTCTGAAGAAAGAGGTGCGTGAGCGTATGTTGGCGGCGGGGGCTCATTTCGTCTTGGATACGATCGCCGAGCTGCCCGCTTGCATCGAGAAGATTAACAACAGGAATTAAGCTTGATAACCGAATAGAATAAAACAATCATATGAGAAACTATTTATTATTGACACCGGGCCCGTTGAGTACGTCGCAGACGGTGCGTGAGGCCATGCTTCAAGATTGGTGTACGTGGGATAAGGATTATAACGAGGGTATCGTTACCCCGATCCGTAAAGGCTTGCTGGCGATAGCGGGATTGGACGGGGATGAGTACACCAGTGTCCTGCTGCAAGGTAGCGGAACGTATTGTGTGGAGGCTACGATCGGGGCCGCCGTGCGTCCGGAGGATAAATTATTGATCCTCGCTAACGGTGCTTATGGCAAACGTATGGCGCAGATCGCCGATTATTATCATATCAATTACGTACTGGTCTCTTTGCATGAGACGGAACTGGTAACCGGCGAGGTAGCCCGACGTGCCTTGGAGGAACATCCCGGTATCACGCATCTCTCAATGGTACATAGCGAGACCACGACCGGTTTGTTGAATCCGATTGAGGAGGTAGCCGAGGTGATCAAGGGCCGGGGGATTACCTTTATCGTGGATGCGATGAGCAGCTTTGGCGGTGTCCCTATCGACGTGAAAGGTTTAGGTATCGACTTCTTGGTCAGTAGTGCGAACAAATGTATTCAAGGAGTTCCCGGCTTCGGCTTTATCCTCGCCCAAAAAGATAAATTGATGGCGACGAAGGGGAATGCCCGCTCGCTTTCCTTAGATATCTATGCCCAGTGGGAAGCGATGGAGAAAGGGGGAGGCAAATGGCGTTTCACGTCTCCGACGCACGTGGTTCACGCTTTCTACCAAGCCATGAAGGAATTGAACGAGGAAGGCGGTATCACGGCTCGTTATAAGAGATATCAAGAGAATCACCAGATATTGGTGGAAGGTATGCGTAGATTGGGTTTCAAGACCTTGCTGCCCGATGATGCCCAAGGGCCTATTATCACTTCGTTCTTATATCCTTCCGCGGATTTCGATTTCACCTCGTTCTACGCACGGCTGAAGGAGAAAGGCTTCGTGATCTATCCGGGTAAGATCTCGGATGCGGATACGTTCCGTATCGGTAATATCGGAGATATCTTCCCGAAAGATATGGAAGCCTTGATACAATCGATTAAAGAGATCCGGTAATTGATGCCCGTAACGTAACGAGTCCTTCGGGGCCCATATTGAACAGCAAATCCGCTATACTCAGATTGGGGAGGAATCCGAATTTCTCCCGGAATACTTGATAATAAGGTTCCGGGCGGAAGGCGGGATCTTCCCCTTCGTGTTTCGGGCGGATCGTTTCCCGGAAATCGTTGGCTACCTCCGATTCATAATGCTCGGTGTAGACGACTGCGGGTTGCATATCCAACAGGTCACAGACTAGACGGCGCAGTTCCTCGTTGAAGTCGAGGAGGAACTCGTATTTCTTTTCGTAGAAAGGAGCGAAGTCATCGGCATAATACTCGAAAAACGGACTCATATTGTAGGCCGATACCAAAGCGTTCCAGTGTAGGTGCCGCCAGTTTCCGTGGTCGGAGATACGGATGTCCTTGGTCTGGCATTTCAAGGTATCTGGCTTGACGATGGGGATGGATAGGGAGAGTGGGCCGTTCGCGGCGGCGATGGAACAACGGTTACGATAGGTTTGCTTCACGTAATTCTCGGCGGTCTCGATACGGACCTCCGGGTATTGGAGCATCTTACAATATTGTTGTATGGGGCCTAGATAGGCGGTCGCTATATATACAGGTCGCATGATTAATGAACGGGTTTAAAGATTCGTTGTTTGTCGGGGCTGTACCAGCAGAGCCAAGCGTTGCCGACGATATGGTCGGCCGGTATGAAACCGAGATGGCGGGAATCTACCGCCTCGTTGGTATTATCGGACAGTACCCAATAGTAGTCTTGTTGGAAAAAGAAGAAATTAGTCTCCCGCCCGTCCAGATATAACTTTCCGTCACGGAAGGAAGCTTTACCATCCGTCTCCCGCATGATGATCTCCTTGCAGGCGGTGAGCGAGGCGGCGTCCAGCGGGTAAGCCCGGTCTTTCCGTGGGACGATCAACATGTATTCTTGCATTTGTTCCCCGATAAAATGACGGTTTATGGCGTCGGGCAATTCCTCCCTCAATTGATATTCCTCGAAAGCCGTGAGGCTGAGCATACAGCCGAAACTTTCCTGCCTGAAATCCCTAAGTGGGATGTCCAACTTCTCTAACGTCTCCAAGAACGTCTCCTTGGCGCTCAGTGTTATGAAATAGGAACAGAGGGAGCGAGGAGAGCGGGGGATTTTATGCCCGTTTATCGTATATCCGTCCATGCTGACCCGGATCGTATCGCCCGGCATACCGATGCAGCGGCTGATGAATAAGGGAGCATCCGCGGAATCTCGAGAGAGCGGGCTGGTAAAAAGCACGACCTTGCCCCGGACGGGCTTATTCTTCCCCGGTATTTTATTGACTAGGATATAATCCCCTTTATGCAAAGCCTCTTCCATAGAGTCCGTGGAGATGCGATAGGACTCTATGCAGAAAAGGCGTATGAGCATGACGATCCCCGAGGCTAGCGCGAAAGCTGCCAGCCATTTCATGAGAACTATCAGGAATCGTTGGATTGTCATAATACGAAGTTTTCACCTCTTAATCCGGATGAACCCAGCGGAACAGGCGGTTCCAACGGATACCACCGTCGAACAGGCTGCGATCCTTGTCCAAGGATAGCCAAACCAAGATCGGCTTGCCGACAATGTGATCCTCGGGTACGAAACCCCATGAGCGGCTATCTGCGCTATTATGGCGGTTATCGCCCATCATCCAGTAATAATCGTATTTAAACGTATAGGAAGTCTCGGGCTTGCCGTTGATGTAGACCTTGCTGTCCTTCACTTCCAAGGTGTTGTTCTCGTAATTCTTGATACAACGGCTGTACAACGCCAGATTACGTTCGTCCAACGGGATGGTAGCCCCTTTCTTCGGGATCCAAAGCGGCCCGAAGTTATCACGGGTCCAGCCAGTATTGTATCCGACCGGATAGGTAGGGCCGCCCAACGTCTCCGGCTCGATGATAACCTTCTTCACGGTAGGTAACTTCTCCGCTATCGCCAAGGCCTTTTTCGTGAGTGGCAGGCGATATACCGGGTTGTACTGTCCCTTCGCGTTAGGCGTAAAGCCTAGGTATGACAATAGGTTTTGGTAATAACCGCCGCTGGAGGCCAGCATACGGTCATCCTTGCTTACGTCCATCAAACGGAATTGCTCCTCTGTGATCGGGGAACCGTCTGTTTCGATAAAGTAGTTGAATTGCATATCTTTCGGGTTCTCGGCGGGTTTACCGTCTATGTACACTTGGTTGTCTATGAGTTGGAGCGTATCACCCGGCATACCGATACAACGCTTCACGTAATTCTCCCGTTTGTCGACCGGGCGGTACATTACCTCGCCGAACGTGGCCTTATCCAATAAGATACGTTCCCGTCCGTACTCCTCGACCAAGGAGTAGTAATCCGGGTTTTGCACTTTCACGGCGATCGTGTCGCCTGCGGGGAAGTTGAACACTACGATATCATTACGTTTCACGTGGCCCAAACCTTTCACCCGTTTGTAGCCCCATTCCGGCCAATCCAGATACGATTTACAGTTTAAGATAGGCAACGTATTTTGTACCAACGGAAAGGAGATCGGCGTGTTCGGTACGCGAGGGCCGTAACTTAATTTGCTGACGAACAGGTAATCTCCTACCAGCAAGGATTTCTCTAGGGAAGAACTCGGTATCTGATAGTTCTGGAAGACGAACAAATTGATGAAATAAACGGCTACCAGCGCGAATACGATATCGTCCACCCATTCCAATACGTTGCGTACCGTCGGGTTCTTAGACCGTTTCCAAGCTCCCCAAGGGATGTAGTGCGTCAAGAATATATCGACTAGGACGATTAATCCCAGCAGTAACCATACGTTTTGCATCCAGATAGCGAACAACGTGTATAATACGGCCGCTATACTAAACTTGATCCATTGTTTTTTCGTGAACTTCTTCATCTTTTAGCTAATACGTTTAGAATTTGAATAAGTCATTCATGCCTAGGAAACCTTTCTTTCCGGCGGTAAACTCTGCCGCTATTACGGCGCCTAGCGCAAATCCGGCACGGCTCTTGGCATCATGCTTGATACTGATCGTATCTACGTCCGACTCATACGTGATCTCGTGGATACCCGGAACCTCACCCTCACGGATAGCGTGGATCGGCAGGTCGGTCGCGCTCTCGGCGTTCTCTAAGGTCCAGCGGTCTTTACGATCGATATTTTCCAAGATTCCTTCGGCCAACGTGATAGCCGTTCCACTGGGTGCGTCCAGCTTGTGGATATGGTGGACTTCTGTCATTTTAACGTCGTAGGAGGGGAAGTTGTTCATGATTTTCGCCAGATACTTATTCATGGCGAAGAAGATATTTACGCCGATGCTGAAGTTGGAGGCGTAGAAGAAGGTTTTGCCCTCTTTCTCGCATTTCTCCTTGATCTCGCCGATACGGTCCAGCCATCCGGTAGTACCCGATACGACCGGCACGCCTACCTCGAAACATTTCATATAGTTATTGAAAGCGGTAGCCGGGGTAGTAAACTCAATCGCCGCGTCGGCGCTCTTGAACGCTTCTGAATATATATCCTCAGCGTTATTGATATCTATGATGGAAACAATTTGATGTCCTCTTTGGATGGCGATCTGCTCGATCGTTTTGCCCATTTTCCCGTAACCTATAAGTGCAATTTTCATACTTTAATTCAATTAATGTCGCAAATATACAGAAAATGAATTACATTTGAATCCAAAATCTTAACTCTGAAAGAATATGGAACGTTTATTACACTATGTTTGGAAATACAAACTCTATGCGAGTACTCCATTGACTACCACCGAGGGGCTTCCTATCGCTGTTATCGATCCCGGAATACAAAACACCGACGCCGGTCCCGACTTCTTCAACGCCAAGGTAAAAATCGACGGCACGGTATGGGCGGGAAGCGTGGAGATCCACGAAAAAGCTTCCGATTGGTTGCTGCATCATCATGATTCAGATAAGGCATATGACTCCGTTATCTTGCATGTAACGGGTGTGAATGACGCATCTATCTGCCGGATGAACGGTGAGCCTATTCCTCAATTGATATTATCCGTTCCGGAACCTGTCCGGAAAAATATCGATTGGTTATTGGTAAGAGAGGTGCCCGTCCCCTGCCTCGAGCGGATTCAAGATGTGGACTCCGTACATCTGGCCTCATGGATGGATGCCTTGCTCGGTGAGCGGCTGGAACGAAAGACAGAGGATATATACCGTCTGTTGGATCAGTATCAAGAGGATTGGAACGAGGTGTTCTATATCCTATTAACCCGTAGTTTCGGCTTTGGCGTGAATAGCGACGCTTTCGAGTGGTTGGCGAAAAGCCTCCCCCTGCGATATATCCAAAAGCAAAGGGCTAGCGAGTCGCAAGTAGAGGCGATGCTTTTCGGACAAGCGGGTATGCTCTCGGAAGAGGGCTCCTGCCATTACTACCGTCTGCTGAGGCGGGAATATGAGTTTCTCCGCCATAAGTTCGGGCTCAAGCCTTTGGATGACTCCTTGTTCAAAAGCCTCCGTATCCGTCCGACCAACTTCCCGCATGTGAAGTTGGCGCAACTGGCCGCTATCTGGCATCGGTACGATACGTTATTCTCGATGATCCTGTCCGCTTCTTCTCCTAAAGAGATCAAGGATTATTTCCGTATCCAACCCTCGGATTATTGGAAGAATCATTATCATTTCCAATACGCCTCGGTGGAAAAAGATAAAATGATCGGGGAGAATGCCTTGAATATCCTGTTAATAAATACGGTAGTCCCTCTGCTATTCGCTTACGGCGGTCGAAATAAACTTCCTGAGTATTGCCTGCGTGCGACCCGCCTCTTGGAGAGTATCCCGCCGGAACGCAATCATATCGTAACCGCTTTCGCTCGATCCGGTATCGAAGTCCATAACGCTGGTGATACGCAATCACTCATCCAGTTAAAACGAGAATATTGCGAGAAGCGAAAGTGTTTGTATTGCCGGATTGGGTTCAGGTTGCTAAAACGAAGTGTTAATCCTCCTCGGTAAAAGGAGCTCTTATATACTTGCCGTCTTTATGATTATTGGTGATATAACGTAATATATCGATCACCTTTCCGGTTGAAAAAACATACCATGTGGTATGCTTGCTGCTTTTTCGTTTGAAAAAAGCGTATTGCAAATCTCTCCCGTATCGGTTGAACCTCATTTCAGCTGTATGGGAGAGATTATAATGTGGTGCATGAGGTAAAGTGTGGATGAAATCGAGGATATCATCGATAAGTATGTTTGCGTACTCAATGTATGAATAATAATCTTTCTCAAATAAGGTGTCGGCTAAATCCATCAGATAAGTGATTATTTCTTTAGGGATAATAACTTTTGTGTTATTTTCTTTGTGCGTTTTTTTCATAGAAATGTTTTCTTAGTTCTTGTTTTGCGTATTGTCTGAATTCCTCGATGCTCAATCCTTTGTTCCAATCTCGTTCAAATTCATCAAGGTTACTATCCGATAGGTTTACTCCCAATCGTTTCAATATAGGATTGATCATATCCCCATATTTCTTTAAGTCGATGCGAACGTAGCTGTTGTTCCCTGCCGCATCTTTCTCCAATTCGATACCTGATACTTCTGACATAGTTGCTCTATTTATTTGGTTATACTTCCATCTATTGCGAAGATACTGTTTTTAATTAGGTATCTGCCTTATTTCGGGTGTTTTATTTTACAATAAGTTCGATGTGAATTACTGTTTTGTAAGAGATTGATAACCGGACTCGAAAAAACACGTACATGTTTTTTGGAAAAGTCGTACGTGTTTTCCGAAAAACATGTACGTGTTTTCGGGAAAACAAGCTGATGTTTTTTCCCGGATGAGCCGCGATGATATTCTTTAGGAGAGAAAAATGACAATAAGGGCTTTTCTCTTCTGTGTTACAAAAATTAGTTGGTGCGGAATCTGTGATGTGGGAATATCCGGACAATGCTTTATTTATAACATGATATGATTAAGAAAATCTCTCTTTATCTACTCAAATATCTTGGAATAGTTAAATATAAGACCTATATTTGTTGATAGGATTTAACCTATTGTTAATAAAGAAAGGACGGTGGAAGTAAACAAAAATTTTATCATGTTATTGGCATATTTATGCCTTAGTCATATACTGACGAATATTCGGGGATACGGAGTACTATATATGCTTGATATCTCTGAGGTTGGATCGGGAAGTTATCAGTTAACTGGTAAGGGCTTTGGGAGGCTATCTTTATGGAGTTATTGAAAGATAGTTTTTATATCGAATATTTATGAACGTGCAATATGGGATGGAGTATGAGTAAGAAGTATATACTGAGGAGTAAATGGTTTTTGTCTATGGCTGTTCTTTTATTATTTGCGACATCCAATGCGCAGGAGATTACAAAGGAAAAGGAACCGGCTCGGTTTGGTATTGGTATCGCCTATGGTTTTAAAGATCGGGTGAAGGAGCTAATACATCCGATAGAGCTTACGGTACGGTATAATCTTTCAGAAAAGCATTCATTTTATGTGAATGTGCCGTTGGGATGGAAAAGTTGGAGAGACGATTATGGTTACGTAGATCCCGTCATACGGGGTTACTATACTCATAAAATGCGATTGTATGGCTTGGGCATTGGATATGATTATTCCATTGTGTCGTATAAGAACTTAGATCTGTTTGCGGGTGGAGGGTTGGAATACCAGAGATTTTATAATCGATATCAGGAGGTTCAAGAAGGAGAGCCTTTCCCTTTTCAACGTGATAGATTCAATGATTATTCTTTATATCCCAAAGTGGGATTGAGATATACGTGGAAATTTGTAGGTGTTGAGTTTGATTATAGATGCTATTTCTCCGTGAGAGGGTTGGATAATTATTCCGAACAATTCTCAGAACTTCCTCGTGAAGTGGATTATGATACACATATCGATCATGCTTTTCGATGTGGAGTGTATTTTTTGTTTTAAACCTTTAAATTGATTTATTATGAAACGAATGAAATTGTTGTTATCCGTTTTGGTATGTTTTTTTCAGTATAGTTAGTGCGATGGCACAGCATCCAGTGTTAAAACCAGACAAAGACGTACCAGAGTTCGTTACTCCAAAAATGGGATATTATTATGTATTGGATGCAGGGAGTAATATTGCCCGAGTAAATTGGACTGTCTCGGGTGGGTCTTTTTCCCTTGGTTCATCCCAAACCTCAATCCCCGGTGGGAATTTCTATGGTATAACCGTATATTGGGATAATGTGAAGTCTACAAATGGTAGTACTCCTCAAGGGAAATTAACGGCTGAAGTTTATTATAGTTCGGGAGTTAGCGGAGTGCAGTCAGCCTCTTACACTCAAAAAATAAAAAGTTTGAATGGAGTAACTCCGCCTTCTCTTACTTCAAAAACTTCTACTAATTTAGACTATGGAGTTCAGAATATAACAGTTTTGCTTGGTCAAAAATTTTATTACCCGGGACAAACAACAACTGGAGATAAAAATCTGGTTACTAAATATGAGTAGACTTTACCTGAAGGATGGAAAAGTGGTACTCAAACAGGTGTATTTACTACTTCTTCTGAATCCATCAATATTACGACAAATAATGTCGGTACAGGAACAGTCAAGGTACGTGGTGTAAATCAAGGTGCTGAATTTGATAAAAGTGGGTATTCCTCTATATCTTTCACTCGTAAATTTGGCTTTACGGCTTATCCAACTTCTGTTCCTTTTGGAAAAACTCAGACTAATACATTTACCACTCAATTAGTGAAAGGAATGACTTATGAATGGAGTACGCCCTCCGGATGGAAAATCAATAATGGAGGAAATACGAAGGAAGGGTTGGAATAGAATAGCGTAAGTATCACCTCAAGTGTGTGCCCTACAGATGGAATAGTTAAGGTCCGGTTGAAGAAAAATGGTGAAGTATCTCAATGGTATAATTGTCCTTATAAAGGAATTTCAGATCCAGCGATAACTTCTACAGCTGCTTACCAATTTGAATATAGTACGTTAGCGTTGGATGTCGCTTCTTCTTCGTTAAGCAAGGCTACATGGTCCGGAACGGGTATATATGTGGCATCAGGGCAAGGAACAGCTGCCCCTAAAGTGATATTTACGAAGTCCGGATCTGTTACGGTGCAAGCTGTTGTTAGCTTGTCGGGTTGTTCCGGTGTGCGAACTATCTCTAAGACATTTACCGTATCACCTTTCCGTTATCTGATTTCTGGAGAATCCATGATTTGCTATAATGGTAATTATACGATTAGTAATGTAACTGTTCCTTCTGAGGTACAATTGACTTGGAGCTATACTAATGGCAAGCTAGAGATACAGGGAGGACAGAGTACGAAAACAGTATCTGTAGGGATAGCTCCGGGTAAGTTTGGAGATGAGTGGATACGCTTGACCGCTAGTTTAGGAGGACAAAGTGCTGCGGTATCTAAAGCGATTTATGCAGGATATCCAACAGTAACTAAAGTTACCGGACCTTCGAGTGTACGCCTAAATCAAGGGGGGAGTTTTATAGCGAATCCTCTTTATGATAATAGTGTTTGTGAGTATAAATGGACCGTATCACCAAGTCAGGGAGCGAGCCAATCTCCTTCTCGTAATACAAATTATATAACATTCTCGATTCCGGGCAGTTATTATATAGCGTGTCGTGCTTATACTACTCAGTGTGGGGCGGCGGGCTCTGCGGCATCAACAACTGTATCCGTGCAAAGCTCTTATATGGTTTATTCTGATGGATCCAGTAAAATTGTGGATGTCATAGAAAATCAATTAGAGAATGACGAGTCATCTATTTTGTCTGATGTGGTTGTTTCAAATCAAGTCTCTTATCAGCTATATAATCAAGCGACAGGCCTATTAGTCGCTGAGGGGAAAATGGAACGAAGCGGGGGTACGCTTGATTTTAATCAAGTGAATTCCGGCATATATATTTTAAGGATACAAGTAAGCGATGCGATTTTTGAGGTTCATAGAGTAGCGTTCAAATAATTGAGATACTTGTAGAGCCCCTATCTCTTTTATTTAATAGGAGATAGGGGCTTTTTCATTTTAAGATAGATTAATTAGCGTATATATCCTTATCGTTCACGGGATTTTTCCCTATTTTTGTCCCTCAATTGAAATGAGAGTATTGAATGGAAGATAAATATGTGAGAAATAGTTTACGGTTCTTTATAGGGGTACTTCTGCTGGTCGTGCTGTATTCGTGCGCGAATATAGCCTCGCCGAACGGAGGGCCTTATGATGAGGCTCCGCCTAAGTTCGTAAGCAGTACGCCGTTGCCCGGCCAGATAAACTATAAGGGAAAGAAGGTGGAGATTATTTTTGATGAGTTGATCCAGATCGATAAGCCTACCGAGAACGTGATCATCACTCCACCCCAAATGGAGCAACCCGTTATCCGGGCGAACGGCCGGAAGGCGGTCATCGAGCTGATGGATACGTTGAAGGAGAATACGACCTATACGATAGACTTTACCAATTCGATCTCCGATAATAATGAGAAGAATGTATTGGAGAATTATTCCTTCGCGTTCTCTACCGGCGAATCCATTGATAGTATGGAGGTGTCCGGAGTCTTGCTGAACGCCGAGAATCTGGAGCCTATGCCGGGTATTACGATCGGCGTGCATACGAATCTGGAGGATTCCGCCTTTACGACGATCCCATTTGTCCGTACTTCCCGTACGAACGACAAGGGAGAGTTTACGATTCGTAATATGGCCCCCGGAACCTATCGGATCTATGCCTTGGAGGATGTGATGCGCTCCTACAAGTACAGCCAGCCCGGGCAGCAGATCGCTTTTTACGATTCCTTGATCGTCCCCGCGTTCGAGTTGACGACCCGTCAGGATACGATTTGGAAAGATAGCTTGACGATCGATACGGTGATGACAGTCGGTTATACCCATTTTATGCCGGACAATATCGAGTTGCGCCTGTTTAAGGAAAAAGTAGAGCGTCAATATATGTTGAAGCCGGAGCGTACGGATGAGAAAATACTAACCTTGCGTTTCAATACCTCCTTGGATACTATTCCGGTACCGGTTCCTTTGAATTTCACCCCGGCGGATAGCAATTGGTATTTCTTGCAGACAGCGGAGGAAGGAAAAGCCGTGCATTACTGGTTGACCGATTCTTTGATCTGGAAGCAAGATACGCTGCAAGTGGAGGTGAATTACCTGAAAAGCGATTCCATGAATATACTTCGTCCGCAGACCGATACGGTACAATTTACCATGCGTCGCCGTCCTGTGGAGAAGAAGAAAAAGAAAAAAGACGATGAGCCGGAACCCATCGAGTTTCTGGGAATGAACGTAAACGCTTCCGGTTCGATCAACCTGTATGATACGGTCGCTGTTACGTTTAGCGAACCGGTAGCGGGGTTAACGAAAGATCATTTCTATCTGGATCAGAAAGTGGATACGCTTTGGGAAGCCGTAGACTTCGATTTCTTTCCGGATACGACGAACTCTTTGAACTTCTTCATCAAGCGCCCGTGGAAGTATGGAGAGGAATACCGTTTGGAAGTAGACTCCGCCACGATATTCAGTGCCTATGGTAAATGGAACGATGTGTATAGCGGGGAATTCAAGATCAAGAAGGAAGATGAGTACGGGCATTTATATATCAATATTGAGGGAGCGGATACCACCGCTTTCGTGGAATTATTGAATAGCAGCGACCAGCCGATCCGTAAGGTGAAGGTAAAAGATGGCGGCGTGCTTTTCATGGACTTGAAACCGGATAAATATTATGCCCGTTTAGTATTAGACGTGAATGATAACGGTGTCTGGGATACCGGTAATTACGCCGATAAACGGCAGCCGGAACTTGTCTTCTATTGCCCGAAGATATTCAATATCATGCAGAATTGGCAAGTGGAGGAGACTTGGAATATCAAGGCTACACCGATGAAACGGCAGAAACCGATCGATATCACGAAGAATAAACCGAAAGAGCTAACGAAAAAGAAAAGAGATTACAAAAATGAGGGAACACAGTCTTCGTCCAATAGGAACAGCGGTGTGGGCGGCTTGCGCTTCTAAACTGTATATATGCGTTTTCTTTTTGTGTGTAGCGAGTCTTACGTCTTTGCGGGCACAAACGTTGCCGTTATCCCATGGGGAACGGGTGGATTACGATCTTTATTTTAAATGGGGCCTGATCATGTCGAAGGCCGGATTGGCTACCCTTTCCGTGAAAGAATCGGAATACCAAGGAGCGCCGTCATGGCATTATAACCTGTTGTTCCGCTCTGCCGGCGTGATCGAGAAAGTCTTCAGGATGCGTGATACGATGGATTGCCATTACTCAAAGGAGCCTCGGCTCTTGTTCAGCTCGAAGCGCACGAACGAGGGAGACTACTATCTGGTGGATAATCTCCAGTTTGAGTATCAAGGAAGCGGTAGGATCGATATCCACTCGCATCGCCATACATTAAAGGAGACGAAGATCGACACGATGCTAATGGCGAAAGGGCGTGTATTCGATATGCTGGGAGCTACGATGTATCTCCGTTCGCTGGATTGGCGGACGATGAGTTATGGTGCGGAGTTCCCTTTCATGATCGCTATCGGCCGGGAGCTCGTGAACGCTCGTTTCCGCTATACGGGACAACAGATCGTCGAGCATAAGGAGGCGAAATTCCGTACCCGTCATTTCTATATCGATATCTACGATGAGGCATTTTCCCAAGCCAAGGAAGCGGCGGAGGTTTGGATCGGTGATGACGAGAACCATATCCCGGTAAAGATCCGGGCGAAACTGAAGATCGGGGCGGCCGAGGTCTATTATAAAGACTCCTATAACCTGCGTGCCCCGCTTACTTGCCGTATCGTGGTGCAGAAGAAATGAAAGCTTTTTAGATAGGCTTGTGTTTCTCGCACCCAGCTCATCACGGAGCTGGGGCGAGAGCTTTTTATAGAATTTCTTTTTTAAACCAACGGAGTGAAGGGTAATTCCGTGTCTTTGCGGTAACCTGTACCATTAAAAGTCGCGATTAATTCTTCGGCTTCATTGGTGATACGGACTTCGCAATTCGCCAGTCTCTTATGGCTGAACGCTTCTTTCGCTTCCGCATATAAGTATCCCTTACTCTCCGCCTTAAAGAAATTGATGTTTGAGGTAATGGATAATGTCAGGCGTGCGTGGCTATTAGTCGCCGCGGCGAAAGCCAGATCCGCCAACGTGAAGATCGCCCCACCTTGACATACGCCTCCACCATTTAAATGTTCGGGCTTGATGAGCATACGCGCCTTGGCGTAACCGTTGCCCGTTTCTAATAATTCAACGCCCGCAAGCAAGGCGAATTTATCGCCTTGAAGAAATTCATGGATTGTCATAACCTCTTACTATTCGCTTGGTGGATTATTTGCTTAGTTTCCATTCCGCTCCATCCTTGGTATCCTTGATCTCGAATCCCATAGCGGTTAATTCGTTACGGATTTTATCGGAAGTTGCCCAGTCTTTGTTTGCCTTGGCTTGCTGGCGGATGGACAGCAATAAATCCACGGCTTTGCCAAACGCCTCGTAATGGTTGCCGCTGGCGGAAGCCTCGTCTTTCATGCCAAGGATATCGAACAAGAATAAATGGAATACCTCTTGTAACTCTTTCAAGTCTTCCTCGGACAGAGTAGCCTTACCGTCTTTTACGGAATTGATCGCACGGGTAGCGTCGAATAGATGAGAAATCACGATTGGTGAGTTCAAATCGTCATTCATGGCCTCGAAACATTTCTCACGAAGACCTTTCGTGTCTACGGTAGAGGTAGCGGACGGCTGCAACTTCATCAAATGTCCGTATGCCTCCATCAAGCGTGACAAGCCCTTCTCGGCAGCTTGCAAAGCCTCATTGCTGAAATCAACCGTGCTGCGGTAATGCGCTTGCAGGATGAAGAAACGGATGGTCATGGCGGAATACGCTTGTTGCAAGGAGGGATGATCACCCGTGAAGAATTGCTCCAGTGTGATGAAATTACCTAATGATTTACCCATCTTCTGCCCGTTGATGGTGATCATATTGTTGTGCATCCAATAATGAACCATATCATCTCCTTGGGAAGCCACGGCTTGTGCGATCTCGCATTCATGGTGCGGGAAGATCAAGTCCATGCCACCCCCGTGGATGTCGAAATGCTCCCCGAGGTATTTCTTGCCCATAGCGGTACATTCGCAGTGCCAACCGGGGAAGCCGTCGCTCCACGGAGACGGCCAACGCATGATATGCTCCGGCTGGGCGCATTTCCAAAGGGCGAAGTCGATGGCGTTATGCTTCTCGTCCTGCCCGTCCAACGCACGGGTCGTATTCAACATATCCTCGATATTGCGACCCGAGAGGATGCCGTATCTATGATCTTTATTATATTTCTCTACGTCGAAATAGACGGAGCCTTGGCTTTCGTAAGCGTAGCCGTTATCCAGAATCTTCTTGACTAACTCGATTTGTTCGATAATATGTCCGGAAGCGTGCGGCTCGATGCTGGGAGGAAGTACGTTCAGCGCATCCATCGCTTGATGATAACGATTGAGGTAATATTGAACCACTTCCATCGGCTCCAACTGTTCTAGCCGTGCCTTCTTGGCGATCTTATCCTCCCCATCATCGGCGTCGTGCTCCAGATGCCCTACATCCGTTATATTACGTACATAACGCACTTTATATCCTAGGTGGGTAAGGTAACGGAATAGCAAGTCGAACGTGATCGCCGGACGTGCGTGTCCCAAGTGGGCGTCACCATAAACCGTGGGGCCACATACGTACATACCTACATGCGGCTCGTGCAGGGGTATGAATTGCTCCTTCTTTCTCGTAAGCGTGTTGTAAATATTCAATGGATGTTCCATATTCTATTATATATTTAGGAATCGCAAACTTACATAAAATCCTTGGTATTATCAAGCTGATCGTGAATAGTCTGTAGTTTTCATAGGCATTCATTGACTCTTGATGACTTCCGACGGATTCTCGTTGGCTGCCTTACATACCTGTTCACGTATCGTACCTAGAACCATGCTGGTAATGGTGATGAATATTCCCACCAACCACCAGATCTGGATTTGGATGCGATAGGCGTAGCCTTGCAACCAGTAGTTCATGACGAGATAGCTGATCGGGAAAGCGATGATTCCGGCGATGACAATTAATCGCATGTATTCCTTGAAGAACAAGAAAATGATCTCGGAGGCTTTCGAGCCTACCACTTTCCGGATAGCGATCTCTTTACGCCTCCGTTTCGTGGAGGCTGTAGCGACGGCGTAGATGCCGAACAAGGAGATTAGCAAACAAGCGAAAGCGAGGAATGAAAAGATCTTCAACCCGACTATCTCGGATTGGTTCAGTTGATCGTAAAGCGTTCCGATCGGGGTGATCCGGGTATCCGCTAATGTCGGGTCTATCTTGGGCAGTAGCTCCGTGATATGGTGGGCGATGTTTCCTTCCTCACCCGCTACGACCCGGATATACAAATTATTCACCAGTCCGCCCGAAGGAATGAATAGCATCGGATGAATGCTCTCCCGGAAGGATAGCGCATGGAAATCGTTGACGACACCGACGATTTCGTATTCTTTGATCACACTGAAATCAGACCACCACGGCATACGGATGATACTGCCGACCGGGTCTTGTAAGCCCATGACTCGAACCGCCGACTCATTGAGCACGACACTAAGTTCGTTGCCTTCTGTCCACCACCGGCCCATTAACATCTTTAGGTCGAAGGTCTCACCAAATCGGTGATCGGTTCCATAGAGGTGGAAGTCCACCTTTGTGTCCAGCGGTTTTCCCTCCCATTCCACATTCGTGAAGATCGCCATGGGATCGACATGATGTTGAGGCTTAAAGTTCGTGTCGGTGAAACTTTTGACCTGCGGCAGGGCACTTAACTCTTGCATCAACGTGGATTCTATTTTCCCGGATACGTCTACGAAGCCGGATAGTTGGATAAGGCCTTTTGGATCGAAACCTAAATCTTTTTGATTTACGAATCGCATTTGCTCCATGACAACCAGTGATGCTACGATGAACAGGATACTGATCATCAATTGTAAGGTCACGGCCATGCGGCGTAACAAAAGGGGTTTGACTGTCTCTTTGGGAACGAGCGAGGTGGTTGCCGTATGGCTGAACTGTCCGAAGAATACTAATCCTGCACATTGGAGGATGAGGAATGTACCTATACCTACCCCTGCGAAAAGAAACAGGAACCGGCCCATCTCCAAATCAATCTCCAGCCATCGGGCGAAAAGCGGCTTGACTTGGACTATGAAGATCAAGGCTACCAACAAGGATGCAAGTACGGAACAGCCTAGTTCGACAGACATTTGTTCGATCAATTGCTTTCTCGTTGCGCCGTTGACCGTCCGTAAACGCCATTCCCGCACACGTTGCCGAAAGAGATCCATATAGGAATTCAAGAAATTGAAGAGGGCGGCAAACAATAATAGGGCACCGGATACGACAAACAAGCCGATGAAATTTAAGGTAAAGGGTGTATCTTCATTCAGATGATGCCGGATCTCACGGATGGGGAGTGTTCGCAACTCGATCTCCTTGTTCACCCCGATACGTTCAGGTAGCTCTTTTAGTTGATTGGCAAAGGCTTTTGGGTCTGCGCTTGGATGGAGTTTCACGTATAAGTCCATCACGAAGAAGCTCCATTGTGCCTCTGGAGGTAACTGGGAGAAATGCTGTATCATGTTATGGTTGATGATCGCGTCGAACGGTAGATTGGTATGGGTTGGTGGGTCTTTCACCACAGCCGTGACGATGTAGGGAGGTAAGGAGGCTCTCATCAAGGTGTGTATCGGTTGCCCGATCGCCTTTTCCGCGTCGCCAAATAGACGGACCGCCGTACGTTCGCTCAAGATCATGTTGTTTACGATTTGTAGCGGATGATTCATTTCTCCACAAACGAAAGATTGCGGGAATACCTCTAGGAACGTGCTGTCTGTATAAAGCATATTCATTTGGATATAAGGAGTCGCTTGGGTTCGGCAGTTTTCGGTTGAAAGCATAAGCGTGGTGGAGGCTTCGATAGCTGGGACTTGCTCTCGTAAGCTATTCTCGATACCTTTCGAGGCTCCTTTGTTCACTTTCCCGGATTGTTTCTCGGCGCTATAGACACGGTAGATGGATTCGGAATCCTTGTAGAAAGAATCGTAAGTGGTCTCATGATCCATCCAATAGAGTATGGGCACGAAACAGACGAGGGCGAAAGCCAGCCCTAGGATACTGGTGGAGGCGCTGACTTTATACTTCCAGATGTTTTTGAAGGCAATGACACAGTAATGTATTAACATGGCAATTCCGTTTTTTGATGATATCGCTGATGACTCAATTTCGCTGAATCCGATTCAAATATCATGCCATAAATGTAACGTATTAGAAAATAGAATCATAGAAAAATCTGTATTTCTTCATGTAGTGCGATAGCGTACATTTTTTGTGCGATAATGCACGTACAAGCTGTCTTTATTCCCTTTATCTTTGTCCGTATGGAAGAAAAAGGAAAGATATTGATCATCGACGATAATAAGGATGTGTTGTTCGCATTGAACTTACTGTTGGAGCCGTACATGCAAAAGGTGAAGGTAACGACACAACCGGCACGCATCGAGTATTTCATGCGGACGTTCCAACCGGACGTGGTCTTGCTGGATATGAATTTCCATCGGGATGCCGTGAGCGGGCAGGAGGGTTTTGAGTATTTGGGACAAATCTTGGAGATCGATCCGCAGGCGGTCGTGATCTTCATGACGGCCTATTCGGATATAGAGAAAGCGGTCAAAGCCATTAAGGTTGGTGCTACCGATTTCATCTCCAAGCCGTGGGAAACGGAGAAGTTGCTGGCTACCCTCTCGTCGGGCATTCGATTGAGCCATTCCCGTAAGGAGGTCGGACGTTTGCGGGAGCAGATGAAAGCCATGAAGGAGGACGACACATTGCCGGAATTGATCGGTGAGTCGCCGGCTATGCTGAAGGTAAAAGACACGATCTACAAACTTGTGGAGACCGACGCGAATATATTGATTACCGGTGAGAGCGGTACCGGAAAAGATCTGGTTGCCCGTTTGTTGAGGCATTACTCGCCCCGGCGTGACGATGCTTTCGTGACGATCGACTTGGGAAGTATCCCGGAACAATTATTTGAGAGTGAGTTGTTCGGCTATGAGAAAGGTGCCTTCACGGATGCCCGAAGATCCAAGCCGGGACGTATGGAGATGGCTTCCGGCGGTACGCTCTTTCTGGACGAGATCGGTAACCTGTCCTTGCCGATGCAGTCTAAATTGTTGACGGCTATAGAGAAACGTCATATCACCCGTTTGGGAGCGGTGGAACCGATCTCGATCGATGTCCGTTTGATCTGCGCCACCAACGCCAATCTGCGTCAGCTGGTGGGCGAGGGGAGTTTCCGGCAAGACTTGCTCTATCGGATCAATACCATAGAGATAGCCATACCACCGCTGCGTGAGCGGGGAGAGGATATCTTGATGCTGGCCGATCATTTCCAGAGGCTGTATAGCCGGAAATACAAGAAAACGATCAAAGGGTTGAGCCGGGAGGCGGGGAGTAAGTTGATGAAATACCCTTGGCCCGGTAATGTCCGGGAGTTGCAGCATGTTTTGGAGCGAGCCGTGATCTTGAACGAGGGCACGGTGCTGAGACCGGATGATTTCCCTCTCTATACAGCCTCTTACGAGCGGAAGAAGGAGCTGGACCCTGATTTGAATCTAGAGCAAGCCGAGCGGAAAATCATCGGGCGAGCCTTGCGGCAAAGCAATGGTAATATGAGCTATGCCGCCGAGCTATTGGGTATCACCCGTTTTTCCTTGTATCGTAAAATAGAGAAGTTCGGCTTATGAGATCGTATGCGTTCACGGTCATCTCGCACATCGTAGGCATCGTCTTGTCTACGGGACTCCTGTTCTATTGCGTGCATGAGGAGATTATCTTTTGTCCTACTTTTTGCGGGATCGCGATCTTGTATTTCTCGATTCATCTTTATTTCATACAGATGCGGCAGGTGAAGTATTGGCGTTATGTGGTGGATTGCTTGCGGCAGCAAGACTTGATCCAGATCGTTCGTTCACCTTACGAGGATAAGGTGATGCGGGAGTTGGCGGACGATTTGTCCGCAGCCCTGCGATCCTTGCGTGGCCGATTGATGGACGAGGAGGTGAGGCGGCAGTATTTTGAGAGCCTGTTGAATAAGGTGGATACAGCCGTACTTGTTACCGACAAGGAAGGGGCTATTGAATGGAAGAACCGGACCGCCGACGCGTTGCTGGATACGAGGTGTCGGTTACCCAATGAGTTTTTGGAGGCTATCAAGGCGGGGAAGACGGTGGTGCGTTACGGAAAACCATCCGTTCCGCAAGATTGGGCGATCGATGCCACTCGTATCGACTTGCGAGGTTGCGAGCGTTGGATCGTCAGCTTGAAGAACATCCATTCTACCTTGGAGCGGAATGAGATGGAGGCTTGGCAGAAATTGATCCGTGTCTTGACGCACGAGATCATGAACTCCATCACACCCGTTATCTCGTTGTCCGAGACCTTGAGCAAGCGTTGCAAAGCAGATCCGGATGATGTCCGGAATCGTTCGTATATCCAGCATGGGGTAAATGTCATCCATCGCCGGAGTAAAGGGTTGCTGGATTTCGTTGAGAATTACCGGAGATTGACCCGGATCGCCTCTCCGGTAAAGACCCGTATCTTAGTGAAAGATTTCTTTTCGGATTTAGGGCGTTTGTGCCCTGAGCCTTCTATCCGTTTCCGCTTGCCGGACGAGCCTCTGGAATGGTTCGCGGATCGGGCGCAGATGGAGCAGGTCTTCTTGAACTTAGTGAAGAATGCTTGTGAGGCTTGTGCGGAAAAGTCAAACCCTGAGATTATCGTGGCGGCTCAGCGGGAGGGAAACGAACTTGTCTTTACCGTGCGAGACAACGGTATCGGTGTCTTACCCGAGGTTATCGACCGGGTTTTTGTACCTTTCTTTACCACCAAGCCCTCCGGCTCGGGTATCGGTTTAAGCATCTGTAAGCAAATAATCACCTTGCATGGCGGCCATATCTCGGTAGAATCCGAGAATGGAAAGGGTAGCTGTTTCTTTTTGTACTTTAATTGATTATCAGCCTATTGCAGTTTTTCTAAATTTCTTATACGGAAAACTTTAGTTTCTTCAAGGAAAAACTTTCGTTTCTATATAGGGAAACAAAAGTTTCTTACTGAGGAAACTTTTGTTTTATTAGGAGAAAACTCAGGCTGCTATTATAGGAGATTCGTGATAGGATTCATGAGACGGAAAGTTATTGTCTGTTTTTAGTGCGCTTACCCTGTAAAATACATACCTTCGCGGATATATTTAATTGATTTTCTATGAAATGGTATCTATGGGGGGCAGTTGTCCTGCTTTATTCCCTGTTTGGAAGCGCTTGTTCTACGGAACGGAGGTATGATTTGTCGGCTTATGGTTTATCCCCGGTCGAGAATGTGGATAATGCGCCCGCTATGGCGAGGGCATTGGAGCAGATACGGGAGAAATGCGAGGAAAACCAGACCATTGTGGTGACCTTGCCTAAGGGCCGCTATGAGTTTTATCCCGATAGCGCGGCGGAGCGTGTCTATTTCATCTCGAATCATGATCAAATGAATCCGAAGAAAGTAGGTTTGCCTTTCGAGGGGATGAAGAATATGGTGTTCGACGGGCAAGGCTCGGAGTTAATCTTCCACGGCAGGATGTTGCCGGTCTCTTTGCTGGATTCGAGGAATTGTGTCTTGAAGAATTTCAGTATAGACTTCAAGCATCCTCAGATTTCACAGGTAAAAGTGGTGGAGAACGATACGGTGAATGGTGGGATCACTTTCGAGGTGGCTCCGTGGGTACACTATGAGATACGGGATAGCGTGTTTGTAGCGAAGGGAGAAGGCTGGGAGTTGACTCCCGGTTCCGGTATCGCCTTCGAGGGAGATACACGTCATTTGGTGTATAATACAAGCGATATCCCGGTAGGCGTGCGGGGCTTGATCGAGGTTTCTCCAAGGCTGATAAAGTCTCCCCGTTGGAAAGACAGCCGTTTGGTGCCCGGTACGGTGATCGCCATGCGTTCTTGGGAACGCCCGGCTCCCGGTGTCTTCCTGTATCATGACGTGAATACGACTCTGGAGAATATCAAGGTTCATTATGCCGAGGGAATGGGCCTCTTGGCGCAAGTGAGCGAGAATATCACGCTGGATGGTTTCTCCGTTTGCTTGAAAGGGGCGGACGATCCGCGGTATTTCACGACACAGGCGGACGCTACCCATTTCTCGGCCTGCAAGGGAGCGATCATCTCCAAGAATGGTTTGTACGAAGGGATGATGGACGACGCTATCAATGTGCATGGAACTTACCTGAAAGTGGTGAGACGAGTGAATGACTCTACCTTGGTAGGCCGGTATATGCACCCGCAATCGTATGGTTTCGAATGGGGAAGGGTAGGGGATTCCGTGCAGTTCATCCATTCGAGCACCATGGAATTGATAGGGGCGAGAAACCGGATTACCGCTATCAAGGCGGTAGATCAACCGGATTACCGAGGGGCGAAGGAGTTCGAGATCCGGTTTGAGAATACGGTGAATCCTTCGATCCATGAGGGAAGCGGTTTCGGCATAGAGAATCTGGAGTGGACACCGACGGTCCTATTCTCGGATAACTTAATCCGTAATAACCGTGCCCGCGGTTCCTTGTTCAGCACGCCTCGGCAAACGGTCGTAGAGAATAATGTTTTCGATCATACCTCAGGGACGGCGATCCTGCTGTGCGGTGATTGCAACGGCTGGTTCGAGACCGGCGCTTGCCGGAACGTGTTGATCCGTAAGAATAAGTTCATCAACTCCTTGACGAATATGTTCCAATTTACGAACGCTATTATCTCTATTTATCCCGAAATCCCGGATTTAGCGTCGCAAAGGAAATATTTCCATAGTGATATCATGATCGATGCGAATGAGTTTATCACGTTCGACAGACCTTTGGTATACGCCAAGTCCGTGGACGGGTTGGTGTTCACGAATAATATTGTCAAACAAAATAAGGAATATCCGGCTTTCCATTGGAATAACTATCGTTTCTATTTCCAGCGGGTGATCCACTCGAAAATAGAGAACAACTATTTTGATGAAGGGTTTATCCGGGAGAGGGATGTCTTAGAGGAAAATAACGGATATGATATATAGGAAATTAATCGTCTTGGTAAGCCTTTTGATAGGCTTCGTAAACATTGCGTTCGCCGGCGTTGGTGATCTCGATACGTTAAACGTACGTTCTCAAGCCCCTGTCAAGGAGAGAATGCCTGTCGTTGCCTATAAGTTTAACCCGAAAAGCTTGATTCTTCCGGCCTCATTGATAACGGTGGGAGCCGTAGGCACGGCGATTGACGGGATGAATGACTTTCACCTGTTTTCCCGGAAAGATTCCGTGAAGCAAATCCATATCGACAATTACTTGGAGTGGGGAATGCTCGGTTGGGTATTTGTCTGCGACCTTATGGGAAAAGAGAAGCATAACTGGGTGGACCAACTTTGCTTGGTCGCTTTAGCGGAGGGGATGAACGGATTGATGGTGCATGGACTGAAGAACTGGGTAAATGAGCCTCGCCCGGATGGGGCGCCTTATTCGTTTCCTTCCGGACATACCTCGAATGCTTTCTTAGGGGCGCATATGGCTTATAAGGAATTTAAGGATAGCTCACCTATACTCGCTTACTCGGGTTATGCGATAGCGGCGTTCGTGGCGGGTTCCCGCTTATACAATAACAGGCATTGGGTGGCGGATGTAGTGGCTGGTGCCGGCTTCGGTATCTTGTCGGTTGAGTTATCGTATCTGATCTATTTCCCGATTCGTAACGCTATCGCCCGGCGGATCAATCGAAATGTGAAGAACTGCCCGATCGTGGCCGCTCCGGTATTCAGTTCGAATATGGCGGGATTCTATCTGACTTATCAATTTTAATGCGTCTTATGGATCAAGCGCATGTCGGCTTATAGAGACTGGTTGATGCGCAAAAGCTCCTCTATATGCGTGCGGTCGTTGCTGAGGCGTGGGATCTTGTGTTGGCCGCCTAATTTGCCTTTCTGCTTGAGCCATTCATAGAAAGCGCCGTCGTGGGCGATAACGATTTCCAGCGGTTGGAGGGAGATCTCTTTATACCGCTTCGCCTCATAGTCCGAGTTCAGCTTTTGTAAGTTCTGATCTAATAAAGTGGCGAATTCATCGAGAGATTCCGGTTTCTTGTCAAACTCGATAAACCATTGGTGCCGTCCTTTCGCCTTATCCAGCATAAAGAGTGGGGCGGCGGTATATTCTTTTACTTTCGCCCCGGTTCGTAGGCAAGTCATGGCGATCGCTTTATCGGCGTTATCCACCATTAGCTCCTCGCCAAAGGCGTTGATAAAGTGCTTGGTGCGTCCGGAGATGACAAATTTATGAGGGAATAACGAGGTGAAACGTACCGTATCCCCGATCTGATAACGCCATAATCCTCCCGAGGTCGTGATTACCATCGCATAGTTTTTCCCGGTCTCTACCGATTCCAGCGGCAACACGGTCGGATGGGCGTTACCCACCTCGTTCATCGGGATGAACTCATAGAAAATACCGTAATCCGGCATCATAAGCAAACTGGAGTCCGTAGGATCGTCTTGCAGCCCGAAGAAGCCCTCGGATGCGTTATAGGTCTCCATATAATGCATCTTATTCGATGGAATCAAGGTTTTATATTGCTCCCGGTAAGGCTCGAAACTGATTCCCCCATGGAAGAAGACCTCCAGATTAGGCCATACGTCCGTAAGATATTCCCTACCCGTTTTTTTCAATACGGCCTTGATCAATACCAACATCCAAGAAGGAACACCGGATAGGCTGTTTACATCCTTATTCCAAGTGTTCTCCACGATCGCCTTGATCTTGCTTTCCCATTCATCCATTAGGATAATGGGTTTCTTGGGGACGCGTATTAAATTGACGAGCGGATTGAGATTTTGAAGTAATACGGCGGATAAGTCGCCTTGATGAGCCTCGGAGTTTAGCGGGGAAGGGCTATGGCTACCGCCCAATATCAAGCCTTTCTTGGAGAAGAAACGGCTTTCCGGGTTGTTCCGCAGATAGATGGCTACGCAATCAAAGCCGCCTTTATAGTGGCAACCCTTTAATATCTCGGGGGTGACGGGCAGGAATTTACTTTTGTCGTTCGTGGTCCCGCTACTCTTAGCGTACCACCGCACCACCGAAGGCCAGAGAATATTCCTTTCTCCGTTTATCATTCGGGTGACATACGGCTTTATCTCGTCATAAGTCTGTAAGGGAAGACGTTGGCAGAAGTCAGAATAAGAGCGAATGCTTTTATAATCATATTTGAGTCCCCATTCCGTCTTGCGTGCCGTCGAAAGCAGAGCATGCAGCTGTTTGCGCTGGATATGGTCTATATCCTGCCCAAATCGTCCGATCTCCGTTTGTCGATGGCGGAAAAGGAGCGAAATCGTCTGTGTTAAAATATCCATGCCCTTTTTATTTGTTCGAGTGCAAATGTAGGCATTCTCTTTTTATTTATATCTTTGCTAAGTACTAAATTAACGTTACGATGAAAATAGGGATTCTCTCATCGGGTGGCGATTGCCCCGGTATCAACGCTACGATCCGTGGTGTTGGCAAGACCGCTATCATGCATTACGGCATGGAAGTGATAGGTATTCATAGCGGTTTTATAGGTCTTTTGAATAAAGACGTCCAAGTTTTCGATGAACGGAGCTTATCCGGCATATTAAATTTAGGGGGAACCATTTTAGGAACGTCCAGAGAGAAGCCTTTCCGTAAGCTTTTGGCCTCGGGAGATTCGGAAAAGCCGGAGATCATTAAGAAAAATTATGAGGAGCTGGGGCTGGACTGCTTGGTTTGTATCGGAGGTAACGGTACGCAGAAGACGGCCAATCTGTTATCTCAGATCGGATTGAACGTGATAGGCGTTCCCAAGACAATCGATAATGACATATGGGGTACGGATATTACGTTCGGTTTTAATACCGCCGTGAATATCGCCACGGAATCTATAGACCGTCTTCATTCTACGGCTAGTTCACATAAGCGGGTGATGGTCGTGGAGGTGATGGGCCATCATGCCGGATGGATCGCCTTGTATGCCGGGATGGCTGGAGGTGCCGACGTGATCTTACTTCCGGAATTGGGATACGATATCGATAAGGTGAACGAGGCGATCTTGGATCGGGCTCGCAGGGGCAAACCTTATTCCATCGTTGTAGTAGCCGAGGGTATCGAGACTCCGGATAAAAAGCGTCCTTCTGATTATATTACCCGGGCTATCGAGGCGGGAACGGGTATCGAGACCCGGGATACCGTATTGGGATACACCCAACGGGGTGGAAACCCCTCTCCGTTCGACCGTAACCTTGCGACTCGCTTGGGAGGCCATGCCACGGAACTGATCGCTAATGGTGAATTCGGACGTATGGTTTGTATGAAAGGAGATAGGGTAGAATCCATTCCCTTGTTAGAAGTAGCGGGAAAACTAAAATTAGTGACACCGGATCATGATTTGATCGTACAAGGAAAGCGGATGGGGGTAACATTCGGGAAATAAAATAAAAAAGGTTGTGCGTTCTCTGACACACAACCTTTTTTACTTTATACTAGTAGGCGGCCGTTTATTTCTTAATACCTTGAACGGTTTGGCTTCCCTTTTCAGTAGTCAAGCGAAAGATATACATTCCAGTGGCAAAATCACCCGTGCTGAGACTGCTTCCCGGTTGCGGGATGCTACGTATCAACTTTCCATCGGCCCTGTAGATCTCAAGCGATTTCAGTTGTTGATAATTCTGGATCTGTACTTCATTCGAGAAGATACGTGGTTGAATGTCTACTTCTTCGCCTGTTGGCTTCAGTTCGTTACCTACGCTCGTTTCCGGAATTACCGTAGCCGGAGCGCTCTCGTCGGTACCATAAAGTGCCGTTACTTGGAGCAGAGGGGTACTTGTTGCCAGATTTTTCACCGTATAATTCCGTTGAGAAACAGGTAATGTCGTCAGTTCCCGAGTATCTTGATATACCTTATAACCGGTCAGCTCCGGAAAAGCCGTAATCAACTCTGCTTCTTGCGCATCGGAGGCGATAGCCAGTTTCCGGAATGATAATCGGCCCGTTCTCATGGGTTGCGGTTTCTCCGAGAAAGTGCTCGTGGAGAATACGGAACTTGAGGGGAACTCACCTTCTTCCGCGCTTATTACGATCGATAACACAACATTGGCATCTAGCTCATCATCTGAGAATGTTTCCCATTTTTTTCCGTCCAAAGAATATAAATTCCCTTTTCCATCGACTGCGGGGCCTTCATCGGAACATGCCGGGTATGTGTTATTGGCATAGCTTATCACATGAATGGCTACCAGTAAATCCTGCTTCGCGTCGATTACGAATGGTGTTTTAAGTGTGACCGAATTTATTTTACCTGATTTCAGTTGAGTGAAACTCTCTTCATACTCCCGGTTTCCCTGTTTGATATAGACTCCATAGGTGACTCCTTCCTGCGGATAGAAATTAACCTTCCGGATCGTTTTTTTATGCACCGGTTGTAGATCTTTCGTATCCCATTTCTGAGCGAAATAGAATGGATCTCCTCCGAGACCGAACTGTTGATAACGATCTTGTGATCCCCAACCAGCTATTTTTTCGAGGACTGGGGCATTCCATGTCAGTTGAATCTCACCCGTGGAGATCTGTTTGTATTTCAAATCAGTCGGACTTTCATACTCGTTTCCGATCGTTTTCCCATCCTGCGTCATTCCCTGCAACGAGGTGACGCCCGTTCCGAGTGGATCTAGCCAGACATCCATCCGGGCTGTATCATTATCACTGTATTTATTCCAGTGATAATACAATTTACCGTATAAATTCAATCCTTCGGGCAGTTCGCAACTGGAGCTTCCACCGCTCAGCGTACCTATAATCAAACCTTTGCTATTAAATAAAGGCGAGCCGGAAGAACCTCCCTCGGTCACCCCGTGTCCGTTTAGCGTGGCATCGAAAGTCGCGTTCCAATGAGCGTTCGTGGCCCCGGTTTTCCCAACATCACTATTACGCCATGTAATCGATTCTGTCGGATAATTTCCATAGGTGGAGATTTTCATATAATCGCCGGAAGGATGATGGATGCCTACGCCCGAGAGTGAAAGCATATTTGAACGATCCCATCCGTTAAAGAATACATTATAATCGTCGGGGATCTCGTCGTTAAGCAACAGCAACAGTCCGTCGGAACCGTTTTCGACAGGGGTAGAGGCTTTCCGTGTACATCCTACCATGGTTTTTATCGGATAAATGGGTGACTCATTATCGCAGCCCACATGTTCTTGGTGGAAATAAAACAACCAGACTGCTAATTCCTCGGGAGTAACCGTCTGTTCGCCCAGCATATCTTGCGAACAATGGAAGGCGGATAATACATAAGGCTTTTTGTCACGGGCCGTATTATTTACCAGAGAAGCCGTACAAATATAGCTTCCTCCTTCTCCCTCTTTATTACGGATGTATTGAATCATTTGTATCACCCCCTTCTTTTGCTCCTGCCAATCGGCTCCCTCCTCGCAATTGATATTCACTTCGCAAGCTTCTGAAAAGCCGGCTCCCGGCGCTTCCTGTACTTCTGGCATGATCGCTTCAAGATGATTATACCCGTAACCGACCTCCCGGATGCGTAGTCGAGGTGTCTCGCCGGATGGTGCCGGTACATATTCGAGGATCACCTCATCGCCTGCTACGGCTTGGGTTGCGAACGGTCCGTTTTCAGGATGCGTACGATGCGTATAGGCACCCAATACTTGGGTTTTCGCTGCGTTATACAGGTATAACCGGGCACCTTTGGGGATATAAAAATCGGAGTAATACAGGATCAAGGCGATCGCTCCTTTCGCTTGAAGGTGAAGTTGCCATACTTGGCTGCCGTCGGGCAGTGAAATCCAATCGCCACTATCGGCGATGTCGAAGCTGGTTGGGATCGACTTGGCTACACGCAACGGAGCGCCTTGGCTGACCCTCCACGCATCGACCGTCTTGAGGTCTTCCACACTGAAATTCACTGGAACTTGTTCTGCTAGCTTTTCACTTCGAAGTGAACCTGCGAATTGAAAGCTGGGGGGGAGTCCTCCTTCGCTGATCTGCGCCAACGAACTTGAAATCGAGAAATAACCGATACATAACATGCCGGTTATTAATATTCGGAGAAATTTACTGTACTGTTTTTTCATACATACAACTTTATATGAGCTTATTCTTATATAGCTAAGAACTTGGGTATATCAAACGATGTACCCAAGTTCTGCTGTTTATCATACAGTTTCTTCCTCTGGGAGGTCAGAAAACTCTTTTTCATCGGTTAGTTCACCAGTCTTCTTTTTCTTTGTGGCAGAGATACGTTGCTGGAGTTCTTTGTCTGTCCGCAATCTTTTGACCGCCATTTTAGAAGCCGCTTGCTGGGATTCTTTTTTGGAGTAACCGATACCTATGCCAATTTGCTCGCCCAGCAATTTAATCGCACTTTGGAATACAGGATTCCCATCATGATCCGTAAAAGACTCTATTAGATCGAACGAGATCGATATTTTGTTCTTTTGGCTCCATTCAATCAAGTTTGACTTGAAATTTATCTCTTTCCGGACGAGCATATCTACATCGATATACTTTTCTATCATCACGTCACGGATAAACTTATAACAAACGTCATAACCTTGATCCAGATAAATAGCGCCGATCAAAGCCTCGAGCGCATTACCATACATATGATTGTTATGAGAGTTTATCTTGGTTGAATAGACTACCATTTGATCGAGGCCGAGTTGTACGGCGACCTTATTCATCGTTTCCCGTTGTACGATCTTGGAGCGTGTGTTTGTCAAAAAGCCTTCCCGCTTATTTGGGTAGCGCTTATAGACAATATCGGCGACCGCCGCATCCAAAATTCCATCTCCTAAAAATTCAAGACGCTCATTGTTAAGCCATTTACCATCACCCGTCTCTACCGATGATGATTTATGCAACAAGGCCTGCTCGTAAATCTGGAGATTATCCGGATAAAAACCTAGAATCTTTGATAAAGACAAATAAGGCTCCCTACCTTTATTATGCAGGAGCCTTATTCTTTTATGTAGCTGTTTGTATAGCTTTCTAAACACGTTATTTCACGAATTTTTTAACAATGGCGCAAGCGTTGTGTCCACCGAAACCAAACGTATTCGATAAAGCGGCTTTCACTTCTCTCTTTTGAGCCTTATTGAATGTGAAATTCAGTTTATAATCTATTTCAGGATCATCGTCGCCTTCCGCATGGTTAATGGTCGGCGGGATAATACCATCGTTTATAGCCATAATACACAGGATCGCCTCTACCGCTCCGGCAGCACCAAGCAAGTGACCGGTCATTGACTTTGTGGAACTGATATTCAGTTGATAAGCATGTTCTCCGAACACATCTTTGATCGCCTTAACCTCTGAGATATCGCCTACGGGAGTCGATGTTCCATGAACATTGATGTAATCAATATCTTCCGGAGCCATTCCAGCGTCTTCCAATGCGTTGCGCATAACCAGCTTCGCTCCTAAACCATCCGGATGAGAAGCGGTCAAGTGATAGGCATCGGCAGACATTCCGGTTCCTGCGATCTCGCAATATATTTTAGCGCCACGAGCCAATGCGTGCTCCATTTCTTCCAATACCAAGCAAGCTCCACCTTCACCCATCACGAATCCGTCACGGCTAGCGCTGAACGGGCGAGATGCGGTCTCGGGAGAATCATTACGTGTCGATAACGCGTTCATGGAGTTGAATCCACCTACACCCGATTCAGAAACAGCAGCTTCCGCTCCACCGGTGATGATGACGTTAGCCTTGCCTAAACGGATATAATTGAATGCGTCGCTGATAGCGTTTGTAGAAGATGCACAAGCTGAGACGGTCGCAAAGTTCGGGCCGTGGAATCCATAAAGCATGGAAATATGTCCAGCCGCGATATCCGAGATCATTTTCGGGATGAAGAACGGGTTAAACTTCGGACCGATCGTATCCTTGATCTTCGCATAACTCAATACTTCCTCGTCAAATGTCTTGATACCACCGATACCTGAAGCGAAAATAACGCCGATACGGTTCTTATCTTCTTTATCCAAGTCCATTGCCGCGTCCTCGATCGCTTGTTTCGCCGCATCGATCGCGAATAAGCTATAACGATCACACTTGCGGGCTTCCTTACGATCCATAACTTTCAACGGATCGAAGCCTTTAACTTCGCATGCAAATTGTGTCTTGAATTTGGATGCATCAAACTGAGTAATAGGTCCAGCGCCACTTTTTCCGTTGATAATACCTTCCCATGTTTCGGGGAGGGTATTACCAAGAGGAGTAATAGCTCCAAGACCTGTTACTACAACTCTTTTTAATTCCATACCTTTAGTTAAAAGGATTGATTACTTCGCGTTAGCCTCGATGTAAGCGATAGCGTCACCTACAGTTGTAATCTTTTCTGCTTGATCGTCAGGAATTGAGATACCGAATTCTTTTTCGAATTCCATAATCAATTCTACAGTGTCAAGAGAGTCTGCTCCTAAATCGTTAGTAAAGCTTGCTTCGTTTGTAACTTCTGTTTCTTCAACACTTAACTTGTCAACGATGATAGCTTTTACTCTTTCAGCAACTTCAGACATAACTTTTTCAATTTAGATTAATAAATACGAATATACTTTTTAAATTTGCAGTGCAAAGAAAAGAATTTTTTATGTTACAAAGCAAATTTAATAAGCTAAAAATGCGGAAAACTGCACATTTTTTCTTTTCTTGTGCATTTAAACATCTGAAAATATGAAAAACATAGCGATTTTTGCTTCCGGATCTGGTACGAATGCCGAGAACATCGCCCGATATTTTGCTAACAGTGAAAACGTTAATGTTGCGGTTGTTTTATCAAATAATCGTAATGTTGGCGTGCATGGGCGGGTAAATAAGTTGGGCGTACCTTCTTTCGTGTTTTCACGGGAGGAATTTATTGCCGGTGTGCCGATCTTGGAAAAGTTGGCGGAATATGATGTCTGCCTTATCGTGTTGGCCGGTTTTATGAATAAGATCTCAGACGTGATTCTTCAGGCTTTTCCCGGTAAGATCGTGAACATCCATCCCGCGTTACTCCCTAAATATGGCGGCAAGGGGATGTATGGCATGCATGTGCATGAGGCGGTCGTGAAGGCTGGTGAGCGGGAGTCGGGTATTACTATACATTATATTAATGAGCATTATGATGAGGGCGCTATCATCTTCCAGGCTTCTTGTCCGGTATTACCTTCGGATACGCCGGAGGAGGTAGCCTCGAAAGTGCATGCCCTGGAGTATGCGCATTATCCTCATGTGATCGAAAGTTTACTGTAAGGCTTTTTTGTCATTAGCCTACTTGAAAACCTAGTTTCTGGAGTACGGCGAATTCTTCCGGGTCAGCTTTGATCGCTTGGTAAGCATGGAACTCACGGGGATGGTCATACGCTGCCCTAAATCGCTCGAAATGATGAGGATTCGCTCTTAGTGCTTGGTCGATTACTTCTGGGTTGAAACTTCTCAAGATGGCTTCTTCCACCCGGTGCTCCTTGAATTGTCCCAAGTCGATGAATGGGTTGGTTGGGGTAGGCGGAATGACTTCCTTGATCTTTTCGATACGGATACCGAAAAAGCATCCTATATTCTCTAGGCACATTCGTGTCCCGTTCGCCTTCCCGTCGGCGGAGAAACCGGCTATATGAGGAGTAGCGATCGTGGCTTCCGACAGTAATTTCCGGTCGATATCCGGCTCGTTCTCCCAGCAATCGATGATCAGTTCGCTGACCTTGCCGGTTCGTTTGGCCTGCAATAAGGCCTGCGTATCATGTACGGCGCCCCGGCAACTGTTGATAAACCATGGTTTTCGTTCCAATTTGTCGAAAAAAGCAGGATCGGCGAGATGGCGGGTGGCGAAACGTCCCTCTTTGGTCAACGGCACATGCAAGGTTATGATATCCGCCTCTCTCGCGATCGTGTCCAAGGATACGAATCCACCGTCGCCTTCCTGCTCGGCACGGGGCGGGTCATTGCGAAGCACACGCATCCCCATGGCCTCGCATAGCCTCTCTACGATACTCCCTACATGGCCTACGCCAACGATACCGATAGTCTTCCCTGCTAGTCTCTCTCCTTTGCGGAGGGCGACGGCTACCAAAGAGGATAATACATATTGCCCCACGGAAGCGGCGTTGCAACCCGGGGCGTTCTTCCACGTGATCCCTGCCTTCTCGCAATAATGAATATCGATATGGTCGTACCCGATCGTGGCTGTCGTGATGAGGCGAACCCGGCTACCTTCCAATAGCTCGCATGTACATTTATCTATGCTACGTACGATCAAGGCATCCGCGTCTTTTATGTTCGTGGGCGTAAACTCTTTGGAGTCAAGGTAGGATACGTCCGCTATCGGCTCCAAGATCCCTTTTAGGTAAGGAACCGTGTTATCTGCTATTATTTTCATCTTATCAGCTTGATTATCGTTACGCGATATTAAGTAAAAAACAGGGGATATACAAGTGATGGGAGTTTCGCTTCTTGTGAATTTTATCATGCGCTTTTGTTTTCGGAGGAAGGATCCCGGGAAAACACGTACGACTTTTCCGGAAAACATGTACGACTTTTCGCGAAAACATGTACGTGTTTTCCGGAAAAGATCATTCTGTTTTTGGGGTATTGATTATCAATGTGTTATATACGGTCTCCTTTTTACGAGCTTATTGTACGGAATTTTATTGGGGATCCCTGTATTCCAGCTTGGCAAAGACGGATGGTTAAATGAAAGAGCCGTATGGAAACGGTCATACCCCGTTGGTTATTTTGTATCAAATGACATAAACTAAGGACTGAATGTCACAACTCAAGGTTGTGAGGAAGGATTCGTCATTAAATAAAGGCGTACATTGCGAGTGTCAAAAACAAATAATAGATGGAAAAAAGATTACTGTTATGTTTATTGTGTGTCGTGAGCGTGGCCTTCTCGTTGGAGGCCCGTCAGCGTACTGAGGCGGAGGCGTTGAGGATAGCCCGCTCTTTTTATGAGGGACAGGGTATGTTACGCTCGGCCCCGGGATCCGATTTTCGGTTGGTGTATACGGGAGAGGGGAGCGGCCTGCGTTCCGTGTCGTCCGATCCGTATTACTATATCTATAATGTAGGGGAAGGGGATGGTTTCGTGATGGTGTCGGGCGACGACCGTGTCGCCCCGGTGCTGGGTTACTCCCTGTCGGGCTCTTTCGATCCGGGAGATATGCCGTCGAACATGAGGGGGTGGTTTGAGGAATACGAGCGCCAGATTGATCATGCCCATACGCAGCTTGAACAGGTGTTTCCGGAGAATGTTTCGTCTCCGCGTTCAGACGATGGGTTTCCGGAGCGAGTGGAGCCGTTGATACAGACGAAATGGGATCAAGGCGCTCCTTACAATAGTCTTTGCCCGTTGGATGGGGATAAGCGTTCAGCGACGGGTTGTGTGGCTACGGCTGCCGTCCAGATCATGAATTACCACCAATGGCCGGAGAAAGCGGTAGGTAAAGGGCAATATCGAATGGGAGAGGAAAATGTGAACGAGACTGTTTTCTCCGTGGATTTAAGTGGCTATACGTTTGACTGGAAGAATATGCTGGATGTGTACGACTCTACTTCCACCGCCGTTCAAGATAAGGCTGTCGCCGAGTTGATGTATGCTGTGGGCGTGGCTGGTAATATGCTCTATTCTGCTGCTGGCAGCGGAACTATGGACGAATATATGGCCAAGGGATTGATCGAGAATCTTAATTATGATAAAAATCTGCTATGTCTGCATCGTGACTATTATATGACCGCAGGCTGGAAAAGGTTGTTGAAAGTCGAGCTCGCGGCCAAACGTCCGGTCTTGTACGGGGGGACGTCTACGAGTGGTGGGCATGCCTTTGTTTGCGATGGCTATGATAAGGACGGCCTGTTCCATATCAATTGGGGTTGGGGAGGAGCCGCTAACGGTTTCTTCGAGCTGGATGTGCTGAATCCATATATTAAAACGTATAGCGGATTCTCTTATGGTCAAGATATGATTATCGGTTTCCAGAAACCCACGGAGGCGAGCGAGCCTTATCTGTCGTTGAATGTTAATTCGGTGAATGTAGATCGTCCGTCGATCTCGCAAGGTGATTCTTTGGGCATTGAATATGCCCTACAGCTAGATGCCTCCTCCGAGAAGGAGCTAGAACTTGCTCTAGGAGTCTTTACCGGAGATAGTCTATCCAAGATCGTTTATGAGGAAAAGGGCGTTATAAGTCCAGTTGTGGTTTCACCTTCTTTTTTGTGGAAGACTGATCCACTATGCTTGGATCCGGGTCTATACGGGTTGAGGGCGTTGTATCGTGTATCTGGCGAAAAGGAGTGGCGGGAGCTAACCCCTTCAAGGGTGAGGAATAACGAAATCCATTTGTTGGCGACGGATTCCTTGATAGAGGTGATATCCTACGCTGATGAATATACAGGGACACATTCTGTCTATTCGGAAGAGAGCTTGGTAGTGGATGGCTCGAACGTGTTGTGCACGGTGATTCGCAACGAGAGCGCCTATGAGCGTAATCCGATGATAGTCTTCATGGCGCATTCGTTGTCTACGGGGGAATATACGGACTTGTCTATTGAAGGCGCTTACTTTCAGTCAGGGGAAGAGAAAGAGGTACGTACTCAAATAAAAGTAAACCTATCCCCGGGTCGCTACGTGCTGGCTGCGTATAGTGTGGTATCTGATGGTCTCTATTTTATAAAAGGAACAGAGGTATTTGTAACCGTGGAAGGCGTTCCCACAGGCATCCATCCATTGGCGGTTGATGATAAGCTTCGGGTCCTGGCGGGAGAAGGCCGTCTGTCCGTATCCTTCACGTCTCCGCTCCATGAGGCTTACTTATACGATGTATCGGGCAGGCTTTGCTCTACGGGCGTGATGAACGGGACGGCGGGGTCCGTCCTTTCTACCGCTGGTTTATCCGGGGGGATCTATGTGTTGAAAGTCCGTATCGAACAGGGTTGGGCGGAGAAGAAAATAGTATTGTGACAGGTACCGGAAAGTTTTAACTTCACGGGAGATCTTTATGCGATAACAGAGAAAATGCAAAAATGAAAAAAGGGATTATGGCTTTATGCTTCATCGCTTCCTGCTGGGGGATCAGTTGTTCCTCCAGTCGGAAGCAGGCTGCCGGGTTAGAAACGACCGACAGCCGGTTTTCCGGAATGGTGCCGACACCAGCTTCTTCCGGACGGATTTCTTCCTCCGTGCAAGCGGCTCCTCCTGTGGTGATCTATAAGACGGCGAAAGATTATAGCCGTCATGTCCCGGTTGGATTGAGTGAGGATGGCCAGACGATTGTCTCGTATCCGGCGGTAAGCGATGTGAAAGTGGGGGATAAGTATCCCTACCCGACTCCTTTGGCCGATGGCTATCTGTTGGATAACCGGGGTATCGGGCGCAACGTGGCTTTCTTGTCTTACACGTACGAGGAATACGCGGCCTTGCCATCTACGCCGTCTCGCTCCGAATTACTGGAGAAGGTAATCGATAAACACCCGCTAACAGAGATTCATACCTGCGGTAACCGGTATCAATATAAGGATTTGGTGAAAGAACTGAATGAGCGGATACGCTCGGGGGAATTTAAGGTTTCTTTATAACGTGATGCTTATCTTAGCTTGTGCCGGTTGAAATGCGGCCCTGCCTTGAACAAAAAGAAAAACGTAGACAATACCGTAAGGCAAGCGCCGGACAGGTAGGCGTAGTTGAAGCCACCCAGCTCTTGTGCGATACTGCCCCCGGCCATCAACCCGATACCGATACCTACATCCCAACTAGTTAGATATGTAGACGTGGCCGTACCCCGCTGGTTATTGGGTGCCAGATTCACGAAAAGCGTGTTGAAAGCAGGGAACATGGTTCCGAACGCCACGCCTTGCGAGAGGGCTATACCTATGTAGAGATAAGAGGAAAATACCGGATTCCAATGCATCAACTCCTTGAGCGCCGCAAGAAGAAAGAATGTGGCCGCCGCCAAATACATCCCGAGGGAGATAACAAGCGTGATCCGTCCTTTATCCACTTGCCGTCCGGAGAACAGGCGGGAGACAGCGAGTCCCACGGCCATAAAGGTGAAATAAAGTCCGGAGTTTACGCTGATCCCGATCTCAGCGGCGTACATCGCTACATAAGTGGTAGTCATACCATAAGGAATGGAGAGCAATAATAGGGAGATACCCGCCCAAGTTCCCTTCACCAAGAAAAAGCGGTCTAGGGAGATCGGTTCTCGTTTGACCGGTTGCTTATAAGGAGTCTTGACCATATAGGCCATGATAAAACCAAGGCTTCCGGATAGCAACGAGCAGGAAAAGATCACGTCGTATGTGAAGTTCCCTTGCATGAACAGACCGATCATCGGCCCGAAACTCATGGCGATGTTATTGGCTAGGCCGTAATAGCCAATACCTTCCCCACGGCGGGAGGAGGGCAAGATGTCGATCAGTATCGTATTTCCGGCCACCGTCACCATGCCGAAGGCGAAACCGTGTACGACGCGTAAGGCGATAAAGAGGGTAAGCGCCGTGGCTACCATGTATCCGCCAAATATGGCGGTGAAAATGAAATAAGCCACCAGATATAAGGGACGGCGGGCGAAAGTATCCAGCAAATATCCGGCGAACGGACGGATACAGAGCGCCGCTAGCGTATAGCACGACAAGATAAACCCGATCATAGACTTCCCGATCATGAATTCTTCCTTCAGATAAAAAGGTAAGATCGGCAGGATTAGATAGAAAGCGAAAAAAAGCAGGAAATTCGCCGCTAGTATATAGCAAAAGCTGGGTGTGACGATCTTATCATTATTCATAGAGACGTGTCGTTTATAAATGACGCGAAATTAGATGAATTTATTGAATAAAAGGGCTTAAAGTAAGTTTTTTGTACGGGATTGGGACCGATTGCTGCAAATAGTTAATTTAATTCACATGTAAGGCTTTTTTATACTCGGTAGGCGTCATCCCGATCTTATTCTTGAAGAGGCGGTGTAAGGCACGTACGTTTCCCAATCCGGAATCGAGGGCGATGGCTTCTAGGTTGTAATAAGGATATTGTTTCATTAGCTGTATGGAGTGTTCCATGCGGAGGTTGCCGATATAGTTTGTGTAATTGTCTTCCGTGTTGCTCTGTATCATCCGGGCAAAACGGTTTTTGTCCATGTGGAGCCGTTTTAGTACGTCCTCACGGGTAAGATCTGATTTTAGATAGAGTTTCTCTTTATGCATTATTTCTTCCAACAGGATGAAAGAATCTTGGTCGATTGGTTGATCTGGGTCAGTTTGTGTCTTGCTATCTGATTTGGGAAGTTCTTCTTGGTGCGATAGTTCTGCCTCTTTGTCACGTTCCTTGATCGCCAATAGCTCATTCTTGTAGGCTAGGAGTTGGTTTACTTGGTTCACTGTGATCTTGTTCTTTCGCTTGATGACCTTGCTGTTCCGGTACGAGATCCAAAGCAAGAGAATAAGGAGGATTATGATGCCTAGAGAGGCTCCGAGAAATGTGTTGCGCTGCTTCAGCTCCATTTCCTGCTTGATGATCTTGGTTTCCTTTTCGTTCGTCTCATAGGCGATGGCAAGTTCCATGGCCGCGTTTTCCTTGTCGCGGGCATACAGTTCCTTTCGTATGTTGGAGAGACGATCACTGTATTGGAGAGCTGTTTTATAGTCCCCCATTAAGGAATAGGTATTCTTTAGCTTCGCTAGCATCACCGTATAATCTTTATTGATGGAATCTTGCGCCGGAGTCAGTCTCTCCCGTTCCAAGGTGTTATGGATCACTTGCTTATAATCATTTATTAATAGCAGGTAAGGGTCCGCTCTCGTTCTTCCCTGCGGCTTTTGGGCGAATTTGGTGGTGAGGAACTTTTGGTAGTAACTGGCCGCTGCTTGTTCCTCTCCGATCAGTTGATACGCTTCGCAAAGGAAGCTATATAAATAACCTAGGTGCATATCCACCCTTGTCTCTTGCATGTCGCCTGTTTGTTCCATCTTTTCCAGAAGTGCCTCTACTTCCTTTCCGGTATTTATTGCTTCTTCATTTTTCTCCTGGATCATGATGTTTCGTAGCTTCTCCATATAAAGTGAGATCAACGTACACTTTTCTTCCGGATCGGTGGTGCCTTGTAGCAGTTCAATCGCTTGGTCAAGTGTCTCGATAGCCTTGTCTTTTTGTGCCAGCTCGTTTTGTGCCCGTGAGATGGAGATCATAGAGGTAGCCTCGACGCTCTTATTGCCTTGGGAGCGTGCGATCTGTATCGCTTTCGTTGCGTATTCTATGGCTTCGTTCTGGCGGGATAGCTCGATATAGCAATTACTTAGTATCTGGCAAACATTCATGTAGGCCGTGGAGTCGTTTTGTACGGAATCGGTGTGGAATGCGGCTAGAGCGTATTCCAGCGCTTTCTTCTCGTTTTTCAACCGGGCGTATGCCCGTGACCGGATGATATGTGCTTTGTATTCCGGTATGATCCGTAGGTTCTCGGCGCTATCGGCTAGGTTTATCGCTTTTTCGGGGGTTGCGATGATCTGATTGAATATGGATTGGTAAGATAATTTTTCTTGGGGGCGGTTATCTGCGGAAGGGTTTGCCGCTCTCAAGAGTACGATAGAAAAAAAGAATAAAGTTATATATGTTAGTTTCATTCATTTACTTTTTAGCGAACAAAAATATAAATTTTTCTTTGATTTATAAGTGTTTTTTGTGACGATTAGATATGAAAAGGGCCTAGTTTACCTCGAATCCGGATTATATGTCACACTGTTTTTGGACTAAATGTCGTAAGGTAGCGGGGTTTCTTAATGAAAGTCCGCATTTAAAAGCCTTACTTTGTATCACAATAAGACAGATAAAATGGCGCATTTAAAATGTCGTGGCTGGCGTGATGAGACGAGCTTTACGTCTTAATTGAAATATAATGGAAAAGATGGTTAATATGAAGAGAAAATCTATTTTGTTATCGCTGCTTCTAGCGATTTTTGTGGTAGGAGGGATGTTTGCCCAAGAACCTACGTATTCCAAGATGTCTCCCTATACACGTATTCTTTTAGACAAATTAGCGAAGAAAGATACGGCGAACTCGTTGTTGAGGAGTTCTATCTCGGGAGATTATCTCTCGGCTTTCGTGAAGGTGGCGACGGATGAGGGATGGGCTTCCTTGGATTCGGCCGGGTGCCGTATCCGGACAAGGACGGGAGATATCGCTACGGTGTTGATCCCCCTGTCTGCCGTGGAGTCGGTGTCTGAGCTGGGTTGTATCCAATATGTATCCGCTTCACAACCTATGAGGGCCAGTATGGACTCGGCCCGTTACTACTCGGACGTGGCGGATGCCTATGCGGGGACTAAGCTTCCCCAGCCTTATACGGGCAAGGGGGTCATCGTGGGTGTGGTCGATCAGGGATTAGATTTTACTCACCCAAATTTCTATGACAAAGAGGGTAAAGCGTATCGTATCAAACAAGTTTGGGACCAAACGAGTCCTTATAGTAAAGCGGAATACAGGACGGAAGAGGAACTGCTGGATGCGGCTTGCTCGTTTGATTCGGATGTAAATACGCATGGTACCCATGTCGCGGGCATAGCTGCCGGAGGAGGGTTTGATACGCCCTACCAAGGTGTGGCCAACGAGAGTGATATGATCTTGGTGGCTACTACCATGCAGAATTCTGATATCGTAGACGGAGTGGACTATATATTCAAGGAGAGCGAGAGACTGGGTAGACCTTGCGTGGTGAATCTTAGTTTAGGGGATGGTATTGGAGGACACGATGGTACTAATTTTATGGATATAATGTTGGACCGAATGGTCGGACCGGGAAAAATCATCACGGTTGCCATGGGAAATTCTAGGGACATGCCAGTATATACCGAACAGATGTCGCCTTCGGATACCTTGCATACTTTTGTAGGCAGGTCTAATACGGGTCTTTCTTATGGACTGGTGGATATTTGGGCGGACGAGCCCGGGGAACCTTTTTCTGTTTGCCTGGATCTGTATGATCGCGAAAGCGATGAGATATTAAATACTACCGGGTTTTTCGCCTTGGATACAATGCCTAAGTCTTCTGTTTTTACTAGTGAGAGCGTGGATGGCACGTTGGTGTATGAGGCGCAAATGGAATCTGAATTATATGTGTTTAATGGGAGATACCGTCTTTTTATTCAGTTCAATTATCCGGAAGGCACCAAAAATGAAAAGATATTCTTACTTCATGTGGCGACAAATAACACGCCGGTCCGGGCTTGGGGCAACAATGGCGAGAGCTTATTTACGGACTTGGGAAAAGGGTATCCTTATACGGTCGGTACGGGAGATTTCACTGTCGGCTCTCCGGCATCGGCCAAAAACGTGATAGCTGTCGGGGCTTATGCCACTCGTATATGCCCGGTAAATGTAGATGGGGGTACCTCTTATTTGGCAGGTAATAGTTTGGGTGAGTTAACATCATTTTCAAGCGTAGGCCCTACGCTTGATAATCGCATGAAACCAGATATAACAGCACCCGGACTTTGGGTGGCATCCTCCTATAACTCATTCTATCTGGAGGGTGAGACCGGTGAAGGAGCCAAGGCATCACAGGCTCGCTATTCCACTTTCAATGGACATCGATATCCATGGGGGTATATGAGTGGAACCTCGATGGCTTGTCCTTTCGTGACTGGCAGTATCGCTCTCTGGTTACAGGCGAATCCTGCTTTATCCCCGGATGATATCAAGGATGTCTTCTCCCGTACGGCTGTTCAGGATAAACCGCTCTCTTATCCGAACAAGCAATGGGGATGGGGAAAGATAGACGTGTATAAAGGTCTGCTGGATATATTGGGAATCCCTACCTCTACGGAGAACGTATTCGAGGAGGCTCCGCAAGAGGCCGTGTCCGTATATGCTAGCGGTACGAAAGGAAGTTTCCATGTCCGTTGGGCGGAGGTCCCCGGTTCGTTCAGCATCCATGTACATGACGCTTCGGGCCGTCATCTGTATGGTGAGAAGGTAGATTCTCCAGCCTCGGTGGATTACGCTGTTTCCTTGGGAAATGTCCAGCCCGGCGTTTATTTCATACGGATAGATACGGCAGAGGGTACGGTGGAGCGGAAGATACGCATATAACCCGGACTCGTCTGGATCGTTTATAGCTGGTAGCGGATCGCTACCAGAAACTCCCGGGGACGGATACGTACCCATGAGGTATAGCTTTCCAACGATGCGTATCGCGTGTATCCGTAGGTACGTTTGTCGAACAGGTTTGTCGCCGTGGCGGTGATTTGCAAACGCCGGGATTTCCATAAGACCGAGAAGTCCGCGAAAACGGCGTTGACGGATTGGTCTTCATTCACGTCATTGTGATAATGATCTACGGAAAGGCTTGCCTCTATGGGTGAGAAAATGTAGGAGAGTTGTACTTGTTGGGTGACGTTCCATAAGGGCGCCAAACGGGTACGTTCTCCTATTTTATTTCCTCCGTACCGGATATCGGTTTGGTAACTGGTTTCCCAATGGCGGTTGGGAGTCCAGATCACTTTGGGCTCTAGGCGCATGAGGCGATATTGATAAGGAAGCCTTTGTCCCCCGCTGATTTGCTCGGCCTTGCTGATATTGAGGAGCGCCATGAGCGAGGTCTTTAGCCCTAGATCGTAAAAGCCTTTGGATAGCGTGCTTTTGACGGTATAGCCGGAACCGTGGTTGGACAGCGGTAAGGAGACTCGTTGTACCTGCCCGTTCTCTATACGTTGCTCGTATATACGATTGTACCACTCCCGGTTGTGTGTCAGGTTTACCGTGGCGAAGAATTCCCGTGCTGTACTCTTGTATTCCCCATAAACGGAATAAAGCTGTTGTCTGTAAACCGGGAGGATTCCGCAATTCCAGACGCTATTCCGGTAATCCGTTTGATAAGGCCGGTCGTATAAGTCGGTCATCTCTCCATATCTTTCCTTATAGGAGGCGTGTGCCGTGAAACGCCATGCGTAATTCAGTTTGTAGATAATAGACAGGGACGGATTAACCGAGATGCGGGAGAAACCGACCCCTGTATATCCGGTCCATCTGAGTGGGGAGCTGAGGGATAGGGTCCATTTATAGGTATTCCATTGGTAATCGGGTGAGAGATAAGTTTGCAGGCTTTTCTTGATATTGCTGATCTCCCCGCTTATGCCCACCGTATATCGCTGGGTGAGGGAACCGCTCTTTTTCAGGAATGAAAAGGAATTATCGGTATAAAAGTCGCGTAAGCTCATTGGATAAGGATGGTTATCCAAGCGAAGATCGGCCGCGTTGCTGTGGTAACGGAGCAAAGACTGGACTTCCAACGTGTATTTGTCCAAGCTCCACAGGCTCCGTAAATTATTACGTAAGTTGAGGTTCGGGGTTTTGATGCGTTGGTCCAATGTTGTACGGCCGGTGGAAATTGTGTTTCCGGTTATATGGGAAAGGCTGGATTGCCAATCTCCGGTGGCTGAGAACTGGTTCTTGAGATACCTTTCCTGCGAGTTGTTTTCCACTCCGATATTGAGGTTGGCTTGATCCGAGCGAATGCGGCTATCGCTTTGCTCCGTTAGATGAATCGTGTCCTCGGATTGGTAATAAGTCGTCTCACTCCCCCTTTCCTGTGTTCGCAGGTCGTGGATATAACCGGCGTTTATACGGAGTTGGGTGTTCTCGTTCAGTTTATATAGGCGATTTGCGGATAGGCTGTGTATATGGTTGAACAGCCAGCGCTCTTTCTTTAGCGGGGCGGAGAATGAGGGTTGTAGCAGAAATTGGGGAACCTTGGGCTCGGATAAACGGGATTCGGGTGATTCGGTAAGCGTATTTTGCTCGCCCGATACATCTTGCCCGGTATTATTCCCTTTATATAGATAAGCGGATTGGCTGCTGCGGCTGATCTGCAAGGCGTCAGCGGCTCCTTTCCATAAGAACGGGGATGCGCCGAGACCGCCTTCGGCATTGATCAGCCAGCGATCCCGGAATTCCGGTCTCAGTTTGAGGTTCAACGCTACGTCTTCGGTCTTGATCTTTCTCTGTAACACACGGATCGGTTGGTGGTTCTCCATCACTTGTATGTTCTGTACGGCGTCGGCTCGCAGGTTCTCGCTGATTTGCTTGTATTTCCCGTTGGTGAGATCCAGTCCCTCCACATAGAAATTACGGATCTCTTTCCCGTTGTAAGAGATCTTCCCCAGATCATCGATATCGATACCCGGAAGTTTCCGTAATACGTCCTTGATGGATTGATCCTTTGGGGATAGAAAGCGGGTGACATCATAATTGATCGTATCTTGCTGCCCCCAGACACGTCCCGGACGGATTTCCACCTCCTTTAGGCTGAATACCTGCGGCTCCATCTCAAAACGAAGCGTTTGTCCGGCATGTACGGCTTGTTGCTGGGTTTGGTACCCTAAGAGCGAGACGGAGACGAGAAGTGAGTCCGTCCGCTTCGGTTGGGTGAGGGTAAAGGTCCCTTCATTATTACTTAACGTATAGTTGATCGGAAGGGAGACGTTGCCTCTAGTTAATTGCACGGTGGCCGCTTCTACCGGCAGTTGGCTTTCCCTGTCGATCACGATCCCTCGGATGACGGATTGGGCGGCCAATCCTGCCGGGCAGAGCAGCGTAAGTAAACAAAAAGTGTGTATATGCAGTATGATCCGTTTCATCTTTCTTCCCTTTCTATAGGGTTATACGGCATGTTCTTGGGTTGGTAAGGTTTCCCGTTATCGTCGGTGACGGTCACTTTCACCTGTGGCGAGGTCAAGGCGATGTATCCGATAGGATCGGCGGCATATCGTTCGTAAACCTTTTGCAGGTTCTTGCGGCTGATCGGCTCGAAATCGTTTCCCCCGAAAAGGATCGGGTTCTTATCCCGGCTCAGTTCGATACCCGTGCAGATGAAAGTGTAATGTCCTTGGCTGTCTTGGGCTTTTAGGATCAGGCCCGGTAATCCGCATAATTTCCAAGGACCCTCGCTTTTCGGTATCTCCGGCGTGTACCAAGCCTCATAATGCCTGCCCTTGAAATGACAGGTCGCTTTCCGGCAAGGATAGGACAGGATGGTCATCGTATCGGGCAGTAAGGTCCATTCCGGGCGCTCCTCCTTTTCCTCGCAGCGAAAGCGACTGGCGGCAAGGGCATCCAAGGTCGTGGTCTTTCCCGCCGGATAATTCTTGTAGACCTGCGCGTTGGTCTTGGATGAATATTGTTGCAGGTGTTCATTGATGACTTCTTGTGAGGCTCCGGCGGCTTTGTCGGCCTCTAGTACGGAATCGGTGAGGAATTTGGCGTAACTATAGTAAACGGAGCATTTATCCCCGACCTTCAGCATGAGGGTCTCTTCCTCTTTCTTGTCGGGTTGGAGCGTGTCCGGCATGGACGTGGTCTGGTATTGTACCGTGAAACGTGTCTCGTCGATGGGCTTGGCTCTTAGTACGTCGTTTAGGTTGAAGATGTTGATTGTCACTTGGGCGTTCGTCTCGTGTCCCGCCCCTGACAGACCTACGCAAAGCAGGCCGATTGTCGCTATGATTCGTTTCATGATCTGTTGGTTTTAGAAGTTATTTGTCGCGAATGTAAGAGAGGAACGTTTACCGTAAGGAAGATTTTTATTACTGAAATATTACTCCGCTTATAAAAATGGCTACATGTACGTTGTAATCATGGAGTAGCTATCTATCTTTGCCGGAAAGGAATAAGATATGGGAAAGAGGATTCGATGGATATGGGTAATCTCGTTGGCGGCGGCTTTGGCGGCGATCGGGGTACAAGGCTATTGGTTGTTCAATCAGTTCCGGTATGAGATGTGTACTTATGCGGATGAGATCGCCGGTGAGGTATTTCATGCCGGGCAGGAGGAATTTCGTATGCGGAAGGAAGAGGCGGAGATGACGAAAGGTACTTATATTATAGAACGCCAGTCGAAATACCAGTCTGGTGATAGCGTGTTAAACGGGTTGAAAAACTCGTTCGGTTTCCAGCTTTATCCCAAGGATACGACAAAGATCCATAGTTTTCGGCTTCATCTGGACCCGAATATGCCGGAAGATAGCTTATTAGTTGGGGTAGATCGTTCGGTCGTGGAGTTCTTCGTGCCTTTCTCCGCGGAGCGTTTGGACTCCATCTTGTCTGCCGGTCTGCCCGGTCTGGATTATCGGGTACGTCCGTTCGTAGCGGGCGATACCTTGTCCGGGCAGTCGTCGGCCTTATGGTTGCCGTTATCGAAAAAACTGCTTTCAACCTCTATCTCGATATGCTATTTGTTCGCCCCGATCGAGAGAAAGGCGGTGTGGGTGGATGTGGATCTTCCCATGAATCCGTTATTGGGCCGGATGGGATGGCAGCTTTTCCTAAGTATTTTCCTTATCTTGTTATTGCTGGCTTGTTTGGGTTTCCAGATCCGTACGATCTGGGAGCAAATGCGCTTGAACGAGTTGCGTGAGGGGTTCGTGCATACGATGATCCATGAGCTGAGGCGACCGGTACAAACCTTGAAGGTATTCGTCTCTTTCTTGAATGACCGGGAGATGCGGATGGATGAGGCCACGACGGAACGGGTCCTTCAAGACTCCATGTTCGAGTTGGATAATCTTTCCGCCTATCTGGGAAAATTGAAAGATATGGTCTGTGCGGACGAGCGGGAGACGCTTCTGAGACCTTCCGCTTTTAATCTCCGTGAGTTGGTGGAGAAGGTGGTACGCCTAACCAATATCCCCACCGGGAAAAAAGTCTCTTTCTCGACGGCCTTTCCCCCGGATATGCCGGATCTGACAGCCGATCCGGTACATGTGGCGAATGTCTTGTCTAACTTGATAGAGAACGCTATCAAATATTCGGGAGAGGAAGTGAATATCGATATCGTAGTGCTTTGGAATCAGCAAGGGGTGGGATTGACCGTTTCGGATAATGGCTTCGGTATCGCTCCGGATGAGCGGCGAAAGGTATTCGAGAAGTTTTACCGTTCGTCTCATCTGCCGGATAAGCAAATTCCGGGTATTGGGTTGGGATTGAGCTACGTTCGCCAAATAGTAGAGGCGCATCATGGTTCAGTATCCCTGCGAAGTGAATTAGGTGAAGGCACTCGAATTACTATAAATCTACCTACTGCAGCTTTATGAAATCGACATTGAAAATACTTTTCGCTGACGATGACTTTAAGTATTCCCTCGTCTTGAAGCGATTCTTGGAACGGGAGGGGTATGAGGTGACTTATACCGGCAATGGTACCATGGCTTTGAAGCAATTCCCGGTCGTGAAACCGGATCTGGTCTTGCTGGATATCAACATGCCCGGCCTAAACGGTTTCGAGGTAGCGGAAAAGATCCGTGAGCAAGACCGCCATGTCTTGATCTTTTTCCTTTCCGACCGTTCCGATAAGAACGACCGTTTGAAAGGTTTTAGCTTGCGCGGAAACGATTACTTGGCGAAACCCTTCTATCCGGAAGAGCTGATCGCCCGTATCAAGGACCGTTTTGAGATCGGTGTCCATGAAAGCGTGCAGGAGGAGAGCTTCCATTTCGGAAACACGACCTTCAACTACACCACGAACGAGATCCGTACGGGTAATAACAAGGTATTGATCACTTCCCGCCAAGCGGATATTCTGCGAATCCTGGCGACAAACCTGAATCTGGCGGTGGATCGTGACCTTCTGTTGGAAACCGTCTGGGGAACTAGCTCATACGCCAACTCCCTGGCCTTGAATGTGCAGGTCACCTATCTCCGTAAAGCGCTTCATAACGATCCGTCTACCGGCATTGTATCCTTGCCGAAGAAAGGATATATGCTAAGAGGATAGAATTTATCCGGTAGAATTGGGTTTCTGATCCGTAAGCATTATCTTTGTCCCACAAAGTATTCACAGAAAGAAAATGAATCATATATGAACTTCAGCGAACAATGTTTCCGCATTTTTGAGCAAGCTACGGAGGCTTATCATGTAACTGACAATGTAGATGCTACAGTGCATAATCCCTATGCGGTAAAAAGCATCGAGTTTTATCTTTATCTTAAGAACTGGATCGATGCCGTACAATGGCATTTGGAGGACATTATCCGGAATCCGGAGATCGACCCGGTGGAAGCGCTGGCTATCAAACGCCGCATCGACAAGTCGAATCAAGATCGTACGGATTTGGTAGAGTTGATCGATAGTTTCTTTCTGGATAAATACAAGAACGTGAAAGTCTTGCCGGACGCTACGATCAATACGGAAAGCCCGGCTTGGGCGATCGATCGTCTCTCTATCCTTACGCTAAAGATCTATCATATGCGTGAGGAGGCAAACCGTCCGGATGCTACTGCCGAGCATAAGGCTCGTTGTGAGCAGAAACTGGCGGTGCTGATGGAGCAGAAGAAGGATTTGTCGATGGCTTTGGATCAATTGCTATCCGATATCCGTGACGGTAAGAAATACATGAAGGTCTACAAGCAAATGAAGATGTACAACGACCCGGCCTTGAATCCTGTGTTGTACGGTAAGAAATAATGGCAAATATATTAGTAATACGACTTTCGGCTATCGGGGATGTGGCGATGACCGTTCCCGTTATCTATTCCGCAGCCAAGGCGAATCCTACGGACTCGTTTACCGTGTTGACGCAAGCGTTCTTGATCCCGGTTTTTATCAACCGCCCGAAGAACGTGAACGTGATCGGTATCAATACGAAGAGCACGGAGAAAACGTTGGCGGGATTGCTTCGTTTTGCCTCTGCCTTGGTGAAATACGATTTCGATATGGTGCTGGATTTGCACGATGTGTTGCGAACCATGATTATCCGTACGCTGTTCCGCTTGAACGGCAGACGGGTGTTTGTCGTGGATAAGGCCCGGAAAGATCGTGCCCGGTTGACCGACGCGAAGCATAAACGATTTAAACAACTTCGCCCGGTGATCGAACGTTATGCGGATGTGTTCCGTAACGCTGGACTTCATTATACGGAATCGTTCACCTCGCTTTATGAGACCTCGACCCCTGATTTATCCGCCTTGGAACCCCTTGCGGGAACGAAGACGGGCAAATGGATCGGTATCGCCCCCTTCGCCAAGCACCGGGGAAAGATTTATCCGACCGGGGAGATGGAGCTGGTCATGGCCGAGCTTTCCGATCGAGAGGATTTTACCATCTTCCTGTTCGGTGGTCGTGGCTACGAGGAGGCGCTCTTGGATCAATGGGCTTTTGAGTATCCCCGGGTAAAAAGCGTGGCGGGCAAGTATTCCTTGGATCAGGAACTGGCCTTGATCAGCCGGTTGGATCTGTTGATTTGCATGGATTCCGCCAATATGCATTTCGCTTCCTTGGTCGGTACACGGGTGCTTTCCGTTTGGGGCGCTACCCATCCCTATGCCGGATTTTACGGATATCATCAGGATCCGGAAGATTGTATCCAGTTGGACTTACCTTGCCGTCCTTGTTCCGTATTCGGCCAAAAGCCCTGCCTGCGGAAGGATTGGGCGTGTATGAGACAGCTCAATCCGGATCTAATCATAAACAAGGTATTAACCTCTTTAAATGAAATGGTTTCGGATGAAGGAGGTCATTAACCCGGCGTACGGGCGATTCGAGGATTTTGTAAGGCGTGTACCTCGTATATTTTCGGAAGAGGGAAAAACGATTTATAAGGCGAGGAATGAGATCAAGGTTTTTGAGGTAGATGGTGTGGAACTGAATGTCAAGCGGTATAGAATCCCCCTCTTGATAAACCGTGTTATTTATCGTTTTTTCCGTCAGCCTAAGGCTGTGCGAGCCTATGAGTACGCTCTGCGATTGGTTGCCAAGGGGTTTGAGACTCCTGCCCCGATCGCTTATGTCCTTTTTCGGGAGAAAGGCCTTTTGGGATATAGTTATTTTATCAGTTTGCAATCCAGCTATAAGACATTGTATAAAGTCGGACAGCGTCCGGTAGAGGAGAACGAGGATATTTTCCGTGCGTTAGGTACTTATATGGCAAAGTTGCATGAGGCGGAGGTTTATCATGCCGATTTCTCTCCCGGAAATGTATTGTACGATCGTACGGAGGAAGGGGTTAAGTTCTCCTTGATCGATATAAACCGGATGCACTTCGGGCCTGTCTCGCTGAAACGAGGATGCGCGAATTTCTCCCGTTTGTGGGGACGGGAAGCCGCTTTTCGTTTAATGGCAGAGACCTATGCCGAGAGCCGGCATTTTGATAAAGCGGAATGCCTTCGTTGGATATTATACTATCGAAATCGTTTCTGGAAGAAATATGCGTTGAAGCATGAGATTGAATTTGAATTATAGACTTTTATGAAAATACAAATACTCCGGTTCTGTTTAGTTGTTAGTTGTCTTTTGGCCTATGTATCTCCGGTTAAGGCGTTAGAATGGTGGGAAAAGGTAGAGTATCTGACTTACTCGCCCCGTTATTTCGGGCCAAATGCCTTTCCGATTCCCGAGTTGGTAGGAGGAAGCCTGTCCAGCCGTTGGGAAGTGGAGCTTCGGGGGGAATATCATAAGACGCGAGGCGATCAGACGAAAGATATCTTTACCCGTTTGTACATTCCTGTCGTAAAGGGACGTGTAGGAGTGAATGTCAGTTGGGTATTCCAAGAATGGTATGAGATGTCGCCGGAAGTGCGGGATGAGCGTTATGCGGTAGAACTGAAATCCCCGATTGTTTGCCGGGGCGACGTGATCTTTAATTTTTATTTCCAAGCCCTCCGGAGCGAGAAATGGATGGATATCGTGGTAAGCGCCAACCTGAAAACCGCCAGTGGCGGACGCTTGTGCGACGCTCGTTATACGGATGCGGCCTCTTATTGGTTCGACGCCAATCTGGGACGTACGTTGTGGAAGCGGAAAGATGTAAACGCTTCGATCCGTGTGCAAGCTTTAGCGGGTTTTTATTGTTGGATGACTAACGATGTCGTTAATCGTCAGAACGACGCTTTCTGTTATGGGGCAGGTGTGTCAGGGACCTATCGGGGGGTCTCGTTGGATTGTAATTATGCCGGTTTCCGGGGATATCGGGATAATGGGGATAAGCCGATGATTCTACGGACAAAGCTAAATTATGAGCTTAAGAAAAATATCCTGTCCTTCCAATATAAACATGGAATGAAGGACCATCTTTATGATAGCTATTCATTAGCTTATATCCGTTGTTTCTGAATCTGTAAATAATCTATGCTTTCTTGATCGACCTGAATAACGTGGCGAAGCCGTCTGTATAAGCCTTTACGCTGAAATCTTGGATGATATGCTCACGTGAGGCCTTGGCGAACGCTTCCAATCGCTCCGGGTTATCGATAAGCGAGCGGATAGACGCCGCCATTTGTTGAGGAGAAGAAGGCGGCACTAACAATCCGGTGACTCCGTCTATGATTAAGTCTCTTGCTCCCGGTATGTCTGTTACGATACAAGGTACTGAACAAGCCATAGCCTCTCGCACGACTCTTGGGGAGGCATCCCGGTGCGAGGGAAGTATAAACAACTGGGACGTGACCAGAAAAGAGATGGCGTCGGAACGCTGTCCCAGAAAATGAATTTGTGCGCTTACCTTCGACTGTTGGGCTAATTGGAAATCATTTTCCCCATATTCTCCCACGATTGTAAGATGTACCCGTGGATCATCCAATAAGATAAACGCATCAATCAAATCGGTTAAGCCTTTGAACGGCCTGTTCTTCGTCGCTCCGATATAGATGCAACGAAAGGCGTCGTCCGGAATATCGTCTGCTTGTTTGGGCGTACGGACTGCCTCCTTGATCCAATCGATATCAAATGGCTTTGTGCTGGTCGTTAGTCTTTTTCGTGCGATGAATCGGGAGAGATATTCCTCGATATCTTTGGTCTCGCATACGACATGCTCCACGGCGGGATTTAATATGCCTAGATAATAGGTCGGATCGAACCGCTTCAATTTAGCCTGCGTACCTCGGTATGCGATATTCTTCGCCCGTGTGCCTATGGAAGCGAATAGAGCGTTTGATAAACCGGAACTACTCGGTGAGTAGATAAGGTCGATCCGATAAGTCTTGATGATTTTGCGCAGGGCACGAATAACGTTCCAGTTGAACTTCGAGGTAATGACCGGCAGATCCAAAGGTGTACAATTCCCATAGATATTTTTGTCGGTATACGATTGGGGAGAAGCGATATAGATGTTGAAGTCCTCAAGCTTGGACAATCCTTCCAGCATTTTGTAGGTTGCTATATCGGCTTCTTTATAGACTAAAAGTATATTCATTGTGTATGGATAAAATGGATTTGCTAAGATCGTGAGATATTCTCGTATACTCGCATGAAATGAGCCGCTAATACGTCGGGCATGAATCGCCGTATATTCTCTCGTCCGCCGGAACGCATGGATTCGGCCAGCTTCGGCTCGTTCAATACGGACTCTATCAAGCCGCGCAGTTCTTGTTCGTTTCTTGGATCGGTATATAAAGCGGACGGTCCGCCCGCCTCTTCCAGACAAGAACCGGTAGCCGCTATCACCGGAATACCGGCAAGCTGGGCTTCTAAGATCGGGATACCGAATCCTTCGAAAAACGAGGGATAGACAAATAAGGTCGCCATCTGATAGAAAGCGGCTAATTCGTTAAAAGGTATATGAGTCAAGATATGGACGCGACCGGACAGGTTGTTTTCCCGGATATAAGTCTCTACCGTGTCCGTATAAGGCGTATGCTTACCGATAGCGATCACGGAGATATCTTCTTTCAGCTTTTTCAGGGCTTTTACCAGAAGCAATAAATTTTTCCGTTCCTCGATGCTCCCTACATATAATATATAAGGCCCGTTTATCTGATATTTCTCGCGTACGGACGATTTCACGTCTTCTTGAACCGCTTGGCCGAATATCGGGTCACAACCTTGGTAAACAACCTCGATCTTGCTTTCCGGAATGTGGAAGAAGTCCCGGATGTCTCGCATCGTCTGTCGGCTGATCGCTATGATCTTGTCCGACCGTAAACAAGCTTGCTTGAATTTGTAGGTATAGATGGAACGATCGATCGGTTTATAAAGCTGCGGGTAACGCAAGAAGATCAAGTCATGTATCGTTACGACCGCTGGGATTCCGTTCTGTTTTAGATTCATAGGAATCTCATTACTCAAGCCATGGAACAGATCTACGTGCTCTTTTCGAAGCGTAGCCGTTAGGCCCGAGGTACGCCATAAAGACGGAAATAGTTTATCGAACCTGCCTTCCGGATAATGGAATGAGACACTTGGACGCTCCTCGATCCGTTTCCGTAACACTTCTTTGCCTTTGCCCGGCGTATAGAGTTGATAGGTATGCTCCGGGAAAGAAGCGGACAAACTATTCACTATGAACCGGCTATAATTACCCAGTCCGGTAGCGTTATGCGTAATCCGTTTTGCGTCGAAAGCGATCTTCATAGGCTTGAATTCGATATATTGGGCAAATATACGATATAATTTTAATTACCTTTACCTCATTTCCTTCCGAAATCCGCCGGGATCTCCCCCCATACGGATGTTTCCCATTTGAGGATCTGGGTGGTATAGGTATGGGTGTTCAACCATTTCTCGGCCCGCTCGATGAGGTCGAAGATAGGTTCGTTGATCGGTTTACGTGCTAATAGGGTTTTGCATTTCTTTTTCTTGACCCAGCTGATGGCGTTGCGGCTATCCGAATAGATCGGCAGGTCGCTTCCCTTTTGCTGTAGCAAGGCGAGGCCGTGTACTAAGGCGAGGAATTCCCCGACATTGTTCGTGCCCTCCTTCAGCGGGCCGATATGGAAGATCTCTTGCCCGGTAGCGGTATAAACGCCTCTGTACTCCATATCCCCGGGATTACCGCTACAGGCGGCGTCTACGGCAAGACTCTCATTGATGGGGTTCCCGATCGGGGCTTCTGGCGCGAGACGGGCCACGGCTTTCGGGGAAGAGGCGGTCTTTAGGTAATGGGTATAGCCGGCCTCGAAGGCTTTGGCGGCTTCCTCCCGGTTCTCGAAGGATTTATATTTGGCTCCCTCTTGTCCGTCTACCTGTGCCTTGCATTCCGCCCAGTTATCATAGATTCCCGGGTTCAACCCTTTCCATACGACATAAAACTTATTCTTGGCCATGACTCTTACTCAAGATTTCTTGTGAGAATTGCGTATAGGTACCGAACGGCGCTCTTTTATCCTTGAAGAAACGGATCAAGGCGTCCAGCCTTCTTTCCATGCCGCAACCGGAATGGTTGGTCATGATAAACGGCAACTTTAGCTCTTTCCGGTCGCTCAAGGAGGTAAACTCCCACGGATGGAAATAGGTCAGGAAATAACCGTCCTCTTTCCAAGTCCAAAGCGCTAACTTACGGTACAAGGTGGCCGGAAGGTTATGGTAAGCCAGCCAAAACAAGGGGAAACGGACGATCGGGGTCACCGAGGCGGGCAGTTGCAATACGCCATCTTTCATGAAATAGGTGCGGGGTTGCCCCAGATGGTTATAACGGCCGGGAATACAAGTCGGGTTCAAGGACGAGTTGTATAAGTAACCGGCCTTATGGATCTCTTCTTCTTCGACGGGCATCATGCGGGCCATACGGAAACCGTTCACCGGTTGTCCGGTCAGTTCCTCCAATGCCTCTTTGGACTTGCGTAGATCGGCGGTCTCGAACGACGAGTGATAAAAACCATGCGAAGCGATCTCATGTCCACCCTTTTGGATGTCCAAGATCAAATCCTTCGCATGAAGGGCGAAGTTCGCCGTGCAAAAGAAAGTCGCTTTTACCCGGTGACGGGCCAGACATGCCAATATCTTCCGGGTTCCTTCCACGGAAGTACGCATTTGTTCCTCGAACGGCAATTCCACGCCGTGTTCCAATGGAGCGTCAAACTCCTCGATATCAAAACTAAGTAATATCATGAATGTTAATTAATCTCTATGAAATAAGATGGATAAGAAGTTCAACGCTTCCCGCCGCAGGACCTTGAATCCCATATCGGATACCGCTAGTCCTTCTTTGATGTTCGCATTGATCGTCCGTAAGTTTATCTCTTTCCGGCGACTTGCCTTATAGATAAATTCTGTATCGAACAGGAAGCTATTGATACGGGTGGTCAGGAATATCGCTTGTCCCGCTTGACTGAATCCTTTCATACCTCCTTGCGTATCCTAGATCTTGATCCTCAAAATCCATGTGTTACATATATGGGATAGCTTGGATAGCACTTTTCGGAAAGGAGGCAAATTCTCCTGATAACTTTTGCTACGGGTAGCCACGACCACGTCCGCTCCTCCTAGCAACGTCTCGACCATCCTGCCGAACGAGTCGTTTGTATAAGGGAAATCGTAGTCCGTATAAATAATGTAGGGAGAGGTACATCGCTTTACTGCCTCTCGCAAGGCATATCCTTTTCCCCTGTTGGGCTTATAGTCTACGACGCAGACATTCGGTATCAATTGCCGGAGGCGGTCAATCGTTTCCGGCTCGTATCCCCGTCTCGAACCATCACTGACAATAAAAAGGTGGAAACGTACCGGGCTGAATAATCGCTCCACTTCGCGGAAATGGGTGGCTACTCGTTCCTCCCAGCCCGAAGGCGGGTTGTAACAAGGTAATACCAAATCTATGTCTGCTCGTGCGTTCATTCCATTTATACCTTTACCGGATTATAACTCCTCGTACACATCTCAAATGTCAGCTTTAGCCAGATCAGCATACAAGGCAACGCTTTTAACGCATACGGGTATACATAATGCACTCGTATGTATTTCGGGAAAAGATCGGACGGAGACATGCTGGTCAATATAAAGGCGAAGACCATCAAGACAATATCCAATGTCGAACGTTTCCACGGTACAGCCGTATACCAAATAGCGACTCCGATAAACGCTATGATATAGGTACTGGACTCGCTACCCGTGCTGAACAGTACGACAAACATCAACACCGAGGCCAATAACGTTTTCCGGAAAGCCTCATATTTATATTGACTGATGCGTAGATAAGGCAGGCCGAATACTATTAATCCCCCTATTATCAGATAAATGTCCGAGTAACTGACCGATCCCGATATCTTACGAACCATTCCCAAGAAGGAAATGTTCTGCATGAGCGCAAATAAGTTCTCCGAATTTTTTCCGGATAAGTCCTCGAACCAACCGGTATATTGGGACATTATATAATCCGGCCCGGACAATATCATCGGGGCTACGACCATGATGACCGCCCATCCTACGCAAGATAGGCTAAACTTCATCTTATGGCGAGAGAAAAAGAAGAATGCCAATCCCGTGATCCCATACAATTTAGTAAAGGTACCCAACATGATCACGAAAGCGGCCCATACGTCTTTCTCTTTCTCTATCAATGCGTAGGCGAGGACAATGATAGCGGCGATACTGATATTAAATTGCGACATGAAAAGCGAGGTAAGCAACTCGTGGGCACAGAACCAATAGATAAAGATACGTTCCCGCTTGATCCCCGGCAGCATCTTGACCGCCCAGAATAAGAAAAGGCTTTGCGCCACCGACCAAGTGAGCAGTCCTAACCATAACGGTGTAATGGCGAACGGAGCCACTACCAAGCTAAATACCGGCCCGTAGTGAAAAATGTCGTTGTATTCTTCCGGATAGGCGGCATAGAGCGGCAATTCATTCAACGTATGCCAAAAGGATTGTCTGAAGATCGAGAAGTTGTTATATTTCCCGGGGAAATACTTGGTAATCCATGCGATAACCCCCAGCAATGTCCATAGCCCCATCAAGGTACTATATTTGCTGAAGAATGGTTTATGGATGATCGTATTGAATTTATCTATAAATTTCATCATCGAATCTCTATCTGTCTACGGGGCAAAATTACATAAAAACGGTGACTTTTATGCGAGTTAAATAAAAATACTATTTTTGCGTCCAAAACTGGTAAGAGATTATTTATGAATGAAATGTTGAGATACACGATCATTCGTGTCATTCTGTTTGTAATGGGAGGCTTTCTTGTTCTCGGATGTTCGGATGAAGATGATGTGGATAATAGTGGAGGAACGAGTAAATATGGTTTAATACGGATGGCGGAGGAGGATTATGATTCGTCGAATACTTCTTATATCCTTCGGGATGAGGAACCGGACGAGGTTCTTTTCGATTCGTCAAAGCGAAAATTCAAGGTGAATGAGCCTTTGCAGGTGTCAGTTACCGGGCAGAAGGAGTTGATGCTTCGTTTCTATTCTCCTAGAGCTATCCATAATGTGATTGTCTGGGCTACGGTTGAGGGTTGTGAGGATGAGGTACGGTTTGCGGAGTTTACTACGGTTTTACCTTTTCAGGAGTTTAAAATGAAGCTGCCTTTTCTAGAACGGGCGAAGGTTTATTATACACGTTCCGGCGAGGAGGTTACCATAGATGCCCATCCGGATATCGTGGCCGAGAATATAAGTTTGCGGGTTGAATGTGGAGATCCGGTCTATCAAGGAATGATAAACGTGAAACCTAAGTGGGATATTTGGTTTGGTAAATATTCTGGTTCGAACTGGGGCAACTTCAGGCCACATCTGGCTCGTGAGGCGGTTGCCCTTTCCTTGAATATGGCCGCGATGTTTTCTTCCTCGCTTTTTGATGAGGAACTGGAGAAGTGGCGCGGCAAGCTGATAAATAACGAGCAAATCGTGGATATAGATGTGTTGAAGAAACAGATCACGAATCATGGCGGGTTGTGTTATGGACGCGTGGTGAATGTTGTCGGTCTGGGTGGAGGAAATACCTTTGGGCTAGGTGAATATGTCTATCTGACCCATTATGCCGACGATGCCAATGGTTCTGACACGCCGTATCATGAGCTGGCGCACTGCTTGGGGTATGGGCATAGTGGGAATATGACGTACTATCCGGCGGAAGGCGGTTTCCCTACAATTTGTATGAAGGTTTACTCACAGCTTTCCGTGAGCAAGAAATTACCGGTTTATTCCCGCCGTTTCTTGCATACCCGGAGGAATAAGAATCTGGTAGAGAATAAAAACGTGTATACTTCCTCGAAATACATTATCGATGATCCGGAATTGGATGCCATAGATGGCGGGCTTGGGCTTGCTCCGATGGAGACGGATAGGGCTGGTGATGAGGGTTCTCCTCTCTCATTTACACTTTCTGTCTTGGATATTCCCGGTGCCACTGTGGAAACTTTTCATCCGAAAGCGGTCCATCTTTATGGGAATACGCTATATGTAGCAAATGACGCTCCGGGACATTATAGTTTGGAGGTCTTTGATGTATCTTCCGGTAATGTGCGTCATGTGAAAAGTATGGTTGAGTGGATGAACGGAGATAAGAAAGAGACCTTTGCGGGGGAGCCAAACGGCGTGACTCGCTCGTATGGGAAAATATATGTCACGAATACGGGAAGCCGTACGGATGTGTTTGATGCGGAAACGTATGAGTTCATTACTTGTATCGGTACGGGTACTTGGGGTGAGGGTGGTTATCAGACCGTTCATGCGTTTGATGTGACGGCTAGTCAAGGGGCTGTCTTTATCCGGGATAAACGGAAACTGGTAGTTGTCTTGGAGCAAGATGTACAGCCCGGTTCCGCTGCTCGGGTACCTATATATAGCCGTAGCGTAAATTTACAAGAGGCAATGGGTACTTATGCAGTAGCGGCACGAAATGATGGCTTTTTATATGTGACGGCCCAGAATAAAAATATAATCTATTTATTCGATCCTGCGGACATTCGGGCAGGGGACACGGGCTTTGCGCCGTATCTGGTGACATTGGGATTTGAAAAGTCTCCCCAGTCGATAGCGTTTGTAGGGGATCGTTTGTTTGTTACGCTTCGTGTCGATGATAAACGGTCGGAGCTATGGGAGATCAGCCCTAAGAACGGAAAATTATTGCAGGACTTTACTGATTCGATGGTCTATCCCGAGAAAATAGCCGGTGCTCGTCATACTTTATTGGTAGTGGATCGTGCGACCCAGACAGTAAAAGCCATTGGCCTATGATTTTTTTATTGATTCTTAGGAATAAAGAAGATGGAGTTCCCGGAAAAAGTTTACATTTGCGAAAACTATTATAATAACGTATGAAACGTGTTTTTTTGGTCGGATATATGGGAGCGGGCAAGACAACGGTGGGAAAAGAGCTTGCCAAGCTCGCCGGTCTTTCGTTCATAGATCTTGATTACTATATCGAAGGGCGTTATCATAAGGCCGTTTCGCAGATATTCGCCGAGAGAGGGGAGGAGGCTTTCCGAGAGATAGAACGGAATATGCTTCACGAGGTCGCTGAGTTTGAGGACGTGCTGATCTCCACGGGAGGAGGCGCTCCTTGCTTTTTCGATAACATGGAGTTTATGAACGCTTCTGGCACGACGGTTTACTTGAAGGTGTCAGTCGAGGAGCTGGCGAAGCGTCTGGAGTTGTGCAAACATACCCGTCCGGTGTTGAAAGGACGTTCCGGGGAGGAACTGAAGGCGTTTATCGCCGAGAGTCTGGAGAAAAGGAATCCGTTTTATACGAAGGCGTCCATAACGTTTGATGCCGAGAAGATGTTAACAGAATCTGATGTACATGACATATCGAACGCGTTAATGAAAATCCTATAGCATATGGAAGCGAACGACGGCCGGCAGGCACAGGGGGCCTATATCCCGCAGGAATTATTGAAAGAGATCAGCAAGGTGAATAACCGTTTGCTCATCGGTATTCCTCGTGAACGATGCGAGGCGGAAAAACGTTTGCCGTTAACTCCGGAGGCGGTGGATATGCTGACCGATTGCGGTCACCGGGTGCTGGTGGAAAGTGGCGCCGGATTAGGTATCAACTATTCCGATAATCATTTCTCGGAGGCGGGGGCGGAGATCGTCGATACGCCCGCAGAAGTTTTCCAAGCGGATCTGATCTTGAAGATATTGCCTCCGTTGCCGGTGGAAATCGCACTTATGAGACCTCGCACGACCGTTTTCTCATTGGTGCAGTTTAATTTATTCGCTCAAGAGGCTTTCGAGTTGATGATGGCGAAACGGATTACCGCTATCTCTTATGAGTTGATGGCGGATGAATATAATCGTTTCCCGGTGCTGAATGTCACTTCCGAGATCGAGGGGGCGGCTTCCATAACGATCGCTTCCGAGCTGTTGAGCAATACCCAAGGAGGTAAAGGGATCTTATTAGGCGGTATCCCGGGCGTATCCCCTACAGAAGTGGTGATTATCGGGGCCGGAAACGCCGGGACCGTGGCCGCGCGTGCCGCGTTGGCCTTGGGAGCATCCGTGAAAGTATTCGATGATGATATCAATAAATTGCGTATAATACAACAGGTCTTGGGGCAAGGGCTTTTTACTTCCACGTTCCATCCGAATGTGCTGCATAATGCGTTTCGTAGCGCTGACGTGGTGATCGGGGCGATGCGTTATATTAATACGAGACATCGCTATATTATCGCTACGGACTTGGTGCGTACGATGAAAAAGGGAGCTTTGGTGATCGATCTGAGGGTAAGCCAAGGCGGTTGCTTTGAGACGACTTGCTGCTTGTCGAGGGAAGATCCTGCGGTGTTCGAGCAATATGGGGTATTACATTATTGTAAACTGAATATCAGCAACCGGGTGGCTCGTACTACCTCGATGGCTTATAGTAATATATTCGTACCTTTATTATTGTCGTTGGGCGACGCCGGTTCCGTGCAAGGAATGATCAAATCGGATAAGGGCTTTAGGGCGGGAGTATATATGTATTATGGGAAGACAGTGAATAGTTATGTGTCTAACCATTTTAATCTATCATCTAATAATCTTGATCTATACCTCTCTGCTTTTTGATGCGGAAAAGTTTTGAACTCGCAAAGTTTATGCTTTACTTTGCGGACGATCTAAATACCAATAAGCGATAAAGCTAATAAAGTATATTATGGCAGAACAGACAAAAGTTAAGACGCTGGAGAAGGTTGTAATTCGTTTCTCGGGAGACTCGGGAGATGGTATGCAGTTAACCGGTACAATCTTTTCAAACCTGTCCGCGGTTTTCGGGAACGAGATTTCTACATTCCCAGACTATCCGGCAGAAGTACGTGCTCCACAAGGAACACTAAGTGGTGTATCTGGATTCCAAGTGCACTTGGGATCGCGCAAGATCTTCACACCCGGTGATAAGGCCGACGTATTGGTGGCCATGAATCCCGCCGCGCTGAAGGTGAACGTAAAACACCTAAAACCCAATGCGATTGTTTTAATCGACACGGACTCTTTCAAGAAAAGTGATTTGGATAAGGCCTTGTTTACGACCGATGATCCGTTTACTGAGCTGGGATTGACTGGCGTGCAGGTTGTTGCCGCTCCGATCTCTACGATGGTAAAAGACGGATTGGTTGAGTTTGGTTTGGACAATAAATCGGCTCTTCGCTGTAAGAATATGTTCGCCTTAGGACTTGTTTGCTGGTTGTTCGAGCGTCCACTGGAGGAGGCTATGCACATGTTGCAGAATAAGTTCGCTAAGAAACCGGTTATCGCCCAAGCTAATATCAAGGCTTTGACGGACGGTTATAATTATGGTAATAACATCCATGCCTCAGTTTCTACGTATCGTATCGAGAGTAAGAAAGCCGAGCCTGGATTCTATACGGACGTGAATGGTAATAAGGCTACTTCCTATGGTTTGATAGCCGCTGCCGAGAAGGCTGGTTTGCAGTTGTTCTTGGGTAGTTACCCGATCACTCCGGCTACTGATATTTTACATGAATTATCTAAACGTAAGGATTTAGGCGTTATCACGGTTCAGGCCGAGGATGAGATCGCCGGTATCTGTACTTCTATCGGAGCTAGTTTCGCCGGTTGCTTGGCGGCTACATCTACTTCCGGACCGGGGCTTGCCTTGAAGAGCGAGGCGATCGGTTTGGCTGTAATCGCCGAGTTGCCTTTGGTGATTATCGATGTTCAGCGTGGCGGTCCTTCTACGGGCTTGCCGACGAAGAGCGAGCAAACGGACTTGATGCAGGCTCTGTATGGCCGTAATGGTGAGAGCCCTGCCGTGGTAATAGCGGCCTCTACGCCGACTGATTGTTTTGATGCCGCATTTTGGGCGGGTAAGTTGGCCGTGGAGCATATGACTCCGGTTATCTTGTTGACCGATGCCTTTATCGCTAACGGTTCTTCCGCTTGGAGAATTCCGGAAATGGATAAATATCCGGAGATTAAGCCGAATTACGTAGCTAATTATCAAGACGAGAAAGTCTGGAAGGCGTATCGTCGTAACAAGGAAAGCTTGGTTCGTTACTGGGCGATTCCGGGAACGGAAGGTTTCGCTCATCGTCTGGGCGGTCTGGAGAAAGACTACGAGACGAGTGCGATCTCTACCGATCCGGCTAACCACCAGAAGATGGTGACGACCCGTCAGGCTAAGATCGATAAGATCGCCGACTATATCCCCGAACTGGAAGTGATCGGAGATGAGGACGCTGATTTATTGATTGTTGGTTGGGGTGGAACCTACGGACACCTTTACGAGACGATGGAGACGATGCAAGAGAATGGCAAGAAGGTGGCTTTCGCTCACTTCAAGTTTATCAACCCGCTGCCTAAGAATACGGCTGAGGTTCTTTCTAAGTATAAGAAAGTGGTGGTGGCTGAGCAAAATAACGGCCAGTTCGCTAACTATTTACGTGGAAAGGTACCCGGATTTAACCCGTATCGCTTCAATCGTGTAAAGGGACAACCTTTTGTCGTTGCGAGATTAGTTGAGGAATTCACTAAAATATTGGAGGTTTAAAAGATGACAACAGAAGAAACTAAATTTCAACCGAAAGATTATAAAAGCGACCAGTACGTACGTTGGTGCCCGGGTTGTGGCGACCATGCGGTACTGAATTGCCTGCATAAGGCTATGGCCGAGGTAGGAGTGGCTCCTCACAATATGGCAGTTATCTCAGGTATCGGCTGTTCTTCCCGCTTACCTTATTATATGAATACGTATGGCTTCCATACGATCCATGGTCGTGGAGCGGCTATCGCTACCGGCGTAAAGACGGCTCGCCCGGACTTGAGCGTATGGTTGATTACGGGTGATGGCGACTGCTTGGCTATCGGCGGTAATCATTTTATCCACGCTGTCCGTCGTAATATCGATTTGAATATCGTTCTTTTCAACAATAAGATCTATGGTTTGACGAAGGGACAGTACTCCCCGACATCCGACCGTGGTTTCGTATCCAAGAGTTCTCCTTATGGGACGGTGGAAGATCCGTTTATCCCGGCCGAGTTGGCGTTGGGTGCCCGTGGTAATTTCTTCGCCCGTACGATTGACGTGGATTTGAAGAATACGACCGAGGTATTGACGGCTTCCGCCCGTCATAAAGGCGCTTCCGTTACGGAGGTATTAGTGAATTGTGTGATCTTTAATGACGGTATCCATAAAGGTATCGTAGACAAGGAATACCGTGCGGATCGTACGATTTTCCTTCGCCATGGCGAGAAAATGGTTTATGGCGCTAACATGGATAAAGGTCTTGTGCTAGATGGCCTAAAACTGAAATCCGTAACGATCGGACAAGATGGTTATACGATGGATGACGTATTGGTACACGACGCCCATGAGAAGGATAACACCTTGCATATGATGCTTGCCATGATGAGCGGTGATATGCCAATTGCGTTAGGCGTAATACGAGATGTGGAGGGACCGACCTATGATGAGGCTGTCCACCAGCAAATCGAGGAGGTACAAGCGAAGAATCCTACACGTAAATTACACGACCTTTTGATGAAAGGTGAGATTTGGGAGGTAAAGTAATATATTTCTGATTGGATATAAGAGAAGGCGCAAGATATTTATCCTGCGCCTTTCTTATATTTATACGCTGGATTTGTTTGTGCGGAAAAAAGTATATATCTTTGTTTCAGTCACAATAAAAGCGAATACCTATGATGACAACTTCGGAAATAGTTGAGATGCTAGCTAAAAGTATATGATTTGTAAACTCCATATTACAAATAGACTAAGGGTTTTGTTAATTGCATGGAAAAGAGTAATTATTACTGAAAAATTTCCTTAATAAGCTGTGTACGATAAAAAAAAATATTACTTTTGTACCGCGGTTAACAAGGTGGAGTCGCAGCAAGCTCCAAAAGGTCGGAAAGCCTCACCGTATCGAACTAGAGTAGAGAGAAAAGTTATATAAAGTCAATCATTTAAATTAAATTCAAGATGGCTAATTTAGATTTAAGCAAGTACGGAATTGTTGATGTGAAAGAAATCGTTCACAATCCGTCTTATGATGTTCTGTTCGCAGAAGAAACTAAACCGAGTTTGGAAGGCTTCGAGAAAGGCCAAGTAACTGAGCTAGGTGCTGTAAACGTGATGACTGGTATTTATACAGGTCGTTCTCCTAAAGATAAATTTTTCGTAAAGAATGAAGCCAGCGAAGATTCTGTATGGTGGACTTCTGATGAATATAAGAATGATAACAAGCCTTGTTCTGAGGCCGCTTGGGCAGACTTGAAGGCTAAAGCCGTAAAAGAATTGTCTGGCAAACGTTTGTTCGTTGTCGATACATTCTGTGGCGCTAACGAGGCTACTCGTTTGAAAGTACGTTTCATCATGGAGGTTGCTTGGCAAGCTCACTTCGTAACTAATATGTTCATCCGTCCGACAGCTGAGGAATTGGCTAACTACGGCGAACCTGATTTCGTTTCTTTCAACGCTGCTAAGGCTAAAGTTGACAACTACAAAGAATTAGGCTTGAACTCTGAGACTGCTACTGTTTTCAACTTGAAGACTAAAGAGCAAGTTATCTTGAATACTTGGTACGGTGGTGAGATGAAGAAGGGTATCTTCTCTATCATGAACTACTTGAACCCGTTGCGTGGTATCGCTTCTATGCACTGCTCCGCTAACACGGATAAAGAGGGCAAGAGCTCAGCTATCTTCTTCGGTTTGTCTGGTACTGGTAAGACTACTTTGTCTACGGACCCGAAACGTTTGTTGATCGGTGACGATGAGCACGGATGGGATAACGAAGGTGTATTCAACTACGAGGGTGGTTGCTACGCTAAGGTTATCAACTTGGATAAAGAGAGCGAGCCGGATATCTACAACGCTATCAAACGTGACGCTCTTCTTGAGAACGTAACAGTTGCCGCTGATGGTAAGATCGATTTCGCTGATAAGTCAGTTACAGAGAACACTCGTGTTTCTTATCCGATCTATCACATCGAGAACATCGTTAAGCCGGTTTCTAAAGGCCCGCACGCAAAACAAGTTATCTTCTTGTCTGCTGACGCATTTGGTGTATTGCCTCCAGTATCTATCTTGACTCCGGAGCAAACTCAATACTACTTCTTGTCTGGATTTACCGCTAAATTAGCAGGTACAGAGCGTGGTATCACGGAACCGACTCCTACATTCTCCGCTTGTTTCGGTGCTGCTTTCTTGTCATTGCACCCGACAAAATACGGCGAAGAGTTGGTTAAGAAGATGGAAATGACTGGCGCTAAGGCTTACTTGGTGAACACAGGTTGGAACGGTAGCGGCAAACGTATCTCTATCAAAGATACAAGAGGTATCATCGACGCTATCCTTGATGGTTCTATCAATGAGGCTCCGACAAAGAAGATCCCGTATTTCGACTTCGAGGTTCCGACTGCATTACCGGGCGTAGATCCGAAGATCTTAGATCCTCGCGATACCTATGCTGATCCTGCTCAATGGGATGAGAAAGCGAAGGATTTGGCTGCTCGCTTCCAGAAGAACTTTGCTAAGTTCACGGGCAACGAAGCTGGTAAGGCATTGGTTGCTGCTGGTCCTCAGTTATAATTGCTTAAAAAACCTTGATCAAAAAAGGTCAAGGTTTAAAAATATCTTTATAAAAAAGCGTGGAATTACTAATTCTGCGCTTTTTTTATGATAACTACGTTAATTTTATTATAAATGTAAAGTAGTTAAAAAAAATATTCCTACCTTTAGACCGGATTATCTGTTATAAGAAGAGCTTAAAAAGGAGTAATGATAAAAAAACTGGCACTTATTATTGGCTTTATAATTTGTTTGTCATCTTGTGGCAAGGATTATGTCTATCGGATTGAAGGGGAACTTTCTAATCTGGAAGGTCAAACCGTATATGCTGTATTTGAGAAGGATAATTATAAAGTGGTTGATACCGTGGCTTGTACGAAACCCGGGCAGTTCCAGATCGATCAAAATGAAGCGGGTTTCCATTGTGTGACTATTTTCTTTGCAGATAAAGAGCATTGGGTTACGGCTTATCTGGAACCGCGAGAAACCGTAAAAATCACGGGCGACGCTAACTCTCCATTGCTAATGCAGGTAAAGGGGGGACGGACAAATGATAAGTTGACCGCTTTTAAGAAAAAAATCGCTCCTTTATTGACGGAATTGACAAATTTATCAAATTCTTTAAATAGCAAGGATTTGAACGATACGATCGAGGAGACGGATATCGCCGCTCGTTTGGCGAATGTTAATATGCAATTGAGCGAGGAAGCGATCCGGTACGTGAAAGAGAACCCGGATGAAGAGGCATCCGTTGTCTTGATTCAATCTTTTTTCTCAGATCCCGATGATACTCGTAAAATTGATGAGTTGTTGGCGTTATTGAATCCAAGGTTGAAAGACTTTTATCTGGTGAAGGAGCTGGAGCAATATAGCGCCCGTGCGAAACGTACGGCTTTGGGTGCGGAAGCCCCAGATTTCTCCGTAAGGAATATTTATGGGAATACGGTAAGTTTGGATTCTTTCCCGCAGAAATATTTATTGCTGACGTTTACCGCTCCTTGGTGTGATATGTGCCAGACAGAGGATCTATATCTGGATAAGGTAGCGATGAAATATCCGAAAGATCAGTTGGACATTCTTTTGGTTAGCTTGGACGATAATCCGGATAATGTCCGGGATGTACTGAAGAAGGATAGTATAGCGTGGAACTTGGTAACAGATTCGGCCGGACAAGCGGCTATGTTGATAGATCTGTATAACGTAAGCGTATTGCCACGCTGTTTCTTGATAGATGAGGATCATAAGATCTTGATGAAAACAGAGAATGGAATCGAGATCAAGCAAACACTGGAAAACTTGTTCGAAGACTGAGCGATTGAAAACAGGAGGTTCCGGTTTTAATTTGTAATTAGTAACTCAAAATTCTTAACTATGTTAGTAAAATCTTATGCCGCTGCCGTGCAGGGGATTTCCGCTACGGTCGTTACCGTAGAAGTGAACTGTTCCAAAGGTATCCAATTCTTTTTAGTCGGTCTTCCGGACGTGGCCGTTCGTGAGAGCCATGAACGCATTATCTCGGCTCTTCAAGTATGTGGTTATAAATTCCCCCGCAATCGTATCGTTATTAATATGGCCCCCGCAGATATCCGTAAGGAAGGGTCTTCTTATGATCTGCCTTTGGCGATCGGTATTCTGGCGGCGGCAGAGCAGATAGATTCATCCAACTTATCCAAATTCGTATTGATGGGCGAGCTTTCTATGGATGGGAGCCTCCAACCGATAAAAGGGGCATTGCCTATCGCTATTAAGGCTAGGGAAGAAGGCTTTAAGGGCTTTATCTTACCCAAGCAAAACGCTTGTGAGGCTGCGGTGGTGAACGATCTGGAAGTGTATGGAGCTTCGAATATCAAAGAGGTGCTGGAGTTTATGGAGGGGAAACCTACATTGCGGCCTACGGTCATTGATACCCGTAAGGAGTTTTACGACCGCCAGCAATTGTTTGATTGCGATTTCTCCGATGTCCGGGGACAAGAGAACGTGAAGCGTGCGATGGAGGTGGCCGCAGCCGGCGGACATAATCTGATCATGGTAGGTCCTCCCGGAAGTGGCAAGTCCATGTTGGCGAAACGTCTCCCTACGATCTTGCCTCCCTTTACCTTGCATGAGTCCTTGGAAACAACTAAAATCCATTCCGTAGCCGGTAAGATAGGAGGTGGCACCTCCTTGATGGTACAACGTCCTTTTCGCTCTCCCCATCATACGATCTCTAATGTCGCTATGGTAGGAGGTGGCACTTTCCCGCAGCCGGGAGAGATCAGCTTGGCTCACAATGGTGTCCTTTTTTTGGATGAGTTGCCGGAATTTAACAGGAGTGTCTTGGAAGTCATGCGGCAGCCATTGGAAGATCGAGTGATCAATATCTCCCGTGCCCGTTTCACGGTGGAATATCCAGCTGGCTTTATGCTTGTGGCCTCCATGAATCCTTGTCCCTGCGGCTACTACAACCATCCGGACCGTCCTTGTCTCTGTTCTCCCGGAGCCGTCCAGAAATATATGAACCGCATTTCCGGCCCATTACTCGATCGTATCGATATCCAGATAGAGATTGTCCCTGTCCCTTTCGAGAAGATTTCCGAGCAACAGCCCTCAGAGCCTAGTATCGCTATCCGTGAGCGGGTCATAAAAGCCCGTGCGATCCAGGAAAGGCGTTTTGCCGCTTATGAGGGTATTTATTGTAATGCCCAGATGAACTCCAAGCTACTCCATCAGTACGCCGTTCCCGACGCTTCCGGCCTCTCCATCCTCAAAACCGCCATGCAACGTCTCTGCCTCTCCGCCCGTGCCTATGACCGTATCCTGAAAGTCTCCCGCACGATAGCCGACTTGGATAATTCGGAACATATCGAAGTCCGGCATTTGGCGGAGGCGATACAGTATAGGAGTTTGGATAGGGAGAATTGGGGGATGTGAGATTGCACTTAGAATACATCTATTAACCATAATAGTGCAGTTACTAAGCTGAAAAAACTATCTTTATATTAGTTGGAAATTGCGCTATTTATGGCTGTTGAAGTGAATAACTGACGGCTTGTCGAGTGAACAACTGATGGCTATACCTGGTGGTCAGCTTACGGCTTGGGAAGTGAATAACTAATCACTTGGGAAGCCTTTTGTGAATGATTTAACGTGCTGTATGCCAGTCAAGAAAAGATATCCGAGCAGAAGGTCTTTAAAAGTAAGCTAGCTTACTTTTTTAGGGTTGTTTAGGAATTGCGGTATTCTTGCGGACTCATACCTACATGGCGTTTAAAATACTTTCCGAAGAAGGACATATTAGTGAAATTCAGTGTATAGGCGATATCGTGGATGGTAAGGTTCGTCGATTTTAGTTGTGCCTTTGCGTCCATGATAACCATCGAGGTGATAATCTCTATACAAGTTTTTCCCGTACTTTGTTTGACGATCGTACTTAGGTGTGCTTGCGTGATGCCAAGCCGCTTGGCATACCATGCAACGGATCGTTGCATGGTATAGTTTTGCATTACTAGTTGAGTGAAATTCTTACTGATTAGCTCTGCTTTGGAGAGCATTGACAGGTCTTCCGTCTGGTCTTTATACATGCTGCTGATCCCCATCAGCATACCGGTAAACAAATGGTTGGTAATCCCGCGATTTATTTTCGTGGCGTAAAACTCGTATGTTTTGAGTAATAACTCAAAATAATCTTTCATAAGAGGCTGGGCTTTCTCTTTTAGCTTATACACCGGATTGTCTTTCACGATATAATGCATGTCTATGACAGCTTTGCTGGAGTTCGCTTGGCTGAGGAAATCAGATGAGAATCCCATGAAATAGATCTGTAGGTCCCCGTCTGCCCTATGGATCTGCAGGATTGATCCGGGCATGATGGTGATGAAGCTTCCGGGTTCTACCTTGAGTTGCGTTAAGTTGATGGATGCCTCGATCTCTCCTCCTAGGCATAGCACGAAAATCCCCGCTTTCAATCGGCATGGGTAATTCGCATACAGATTCAGCAGGCCTATATCTTCGATCGAAAGCTTCCAGATCACCCAATCTTGAGGCAGGTCTATTTTGGGAATGTCATTTTCCATGTTTGTTTAATTATTCACTTATCGGGAACGTTTGACAAAAGTAGGCATTTTTAAAGATTTGCCGTGTCTTGTGGAAGGAAAATTATACGAGCGTCTGAAACTTGCGGTATTCCGGAGGCTTTTCGGAGTCGCTTGGGTGTTTGGGCTGGACTGGTATGGTTTCTTGTCGAAGGAAGTAGTTGCCATTAGAATTATCTTTTCTGTTTCGTTTTGATTGAATTTGGATGTATATTGTGACAGGGGTATTTCCTTGACCTATCAAAATAGCGAAAGAATCAGGAAGATAAGTGGCCTTTTATGTTAAAAAGTAACGTTTTCGGTACACGTTAGACGGCGAATATGTATGCAATAGGCAGCATTGGGCAATGCCTATACTGCCGTTGGGCATCGTGAGTAGTCGTGAATAGGGGTGTAAGTAGTCGTGAATAGGCATTCTTATACTGTTATAACCCTATTGTAAGACTGTTTTTTCCCTCTCTCACTCCCCATAATATGAATTACGATGAATTATTTTTGCTAGAACAAAATGTCGTTTTTTGATATATGGCTATCATTCAAATAATTGCTGATTTTCTCTTATGAATTTGGAAGTAAGTAGTACTTTGCCCCGAAATAATCGATACTCAAGAGGTTGAGATTACAAATTGCCATTTTGTCAAATCCTTTTTTCTTCCATCGAAGCGACTATCTTGTAATCTTGCTTTCTCTAGGGGCGGCTCTTGTCTGAGCGCATTTTGTTTAGGCACGGTTTCTAATAAAAGGAACAATGGGTTGTAAAAATAGAACATGGCCACTCTTTATAAATGGCTCTGTATGTGTAGGGGTGAGGTATGGAATCTAAAAAAAGGAATAGGTAATAAGACAAATAGACCTTGTAGGATCTTTGTGAAATATATTCTTTTGCATCCAAATTGGGATCGAATGGATCTATACGAATTGAAGTAATTGAAAAAAGCATTTATATGAGGAAAAAGAATTTTACATCTATGGGAATGGCCTGCTTACTGGGCTGTTGTTTGATGTTGGGTAGCTGTAGCTCTGAAGTGGATAATTTGGATATTCCGAAGGGCAAAGGTTTCGTGAAAATAGATCTGGCACCGGAGGTCGGTTTTCAAACAAAAGCCGTGGATGAGAGTGAGTATAAGGATGTGAACAATTATACTGTGCAAGTGTTTAAATCCGGGCAAGAGGAGAATCTTATTATTAATGATTTGTATAAGAATTTGGAAGAGAAATATTCTTTGAATGTTGGTAACTATGTGTTGAAAGCCTTTACGGGTGAAGATAAACCGGTTTCTTCCGATGTGTTGTATTTTTCTGGCGAAGCTGCTTTTGAAGTGAAGGAGGGAAAGGAGGTGACAGCTCCTGTAATATGTAAGCCCAGCTCAGCTCGAATTAATGTTGTGTTCGATCCGAAGATGGATGAGTATTTCTCCGACTATTCCTTGAAGATTGAGACAGAGGCGCAGAAACCCTCTTCTTTTGTTTGGGCAAAGGCGACAGTCGGTCCGATGTATTTTAAGGTAGGTAATCAGGAAAAGGTCCAGGTTACGGTAAGCTTGACTAAGAAAGAGAATGTAAAAGCAGAAGGGACGGTTAAGACCTATACGTTAAGTCCAGCGGATGCTTTGAAACTTACTTTGAAACCAGTAGTCAACAATGGCAATTTAGGAATTTCGATTACAATTGAGGAGACTACGGTTGATCATCCGGTAGATATCGTTATTCCGGGGGATTGGGTATAAATATATATAACAGTAATAATAAGAGATTAGAATATGAAAGCGATCAATATATGGATGTTGAGCACGGTTTTGTTTTCCGGCTTGATGTCGTGTGAGATGAAAGAGGAGATTTTCGGGAAAGAGATCCCAAAGGAAACTGGCTATTTGACACTTGACGTGAGCGCAGGTTCCTCTGCTTCTTTAGCAACGAAAGGAGCAACTGATCAGAAAGAAGATTTTCCGCTCGTGATCAAGGCGATGGATTTTGATCTTACTAAAAACTATGAGTCGTTTGCTAAGTTTAAAGAAGAAAATGCGAATGGTGTGATTGAGTTGCCGAAAGGAAATTATGAGATAGAGGCGCATTCGCCGGGAGAGTTTGCCGAAAAGATGTACGATCCTTATTATGGAGGTGTAGAAAAAGCAGAGATAATGCCTAGTGTGGAAAAAACCGCTACGGTGAAATGTAAGATCCAGAATGTCAAAATTGCGATGGATTTTACCTCCGAGTTTATAAACTATTATAGCAAATGGTCTATTACGGTGGATGACAAGTGCGGTCATTCAGATATTTATACGCAAGAAAATCCAAACCCAACTCCGATTTATTGGAAAATGGCTGCTGAGACAGATAAGATTTATGTGTCGGGAACAGCTATAGTGAAGGAAACGAGTGAAGAAGTTATTATAAATCAGACATTAACGAAGAAGGAAAGTGCTGATTTTGTAGAAAGCGACAGCCCCTATTTTGTAGGAGGAGATGGTTTGGCGATCTCGTTGGCTCCCGGAAAAGAAGTGGATCTCAATAAAACCGGTATCACCATCACGGTTAACGGTTTTAACCAAGAGACAAATGAGAATATTGATATAGAAGTGGAAGGTGATAGTGGCGAAGAGAATCCTGAACCTCCGACACCACCGGTGACGGGTGATGATCCGACAATCACGATACCGCAAGCTCTTTATACGTTGCCCGCTGATGAACAAAAAAATGCAAATGTTATTATATCAACTCCTGCCGGCTTGAAAAATATCACTGTCGCGATAAAGGGAGGAAATGAGCTTTTTGCGTCAATAGTTAAAGATCTATTTGGTGAAGAGTTTAAATTGATAGGAAATGAAGCTTTAGGAGAGACGTTGACGTCAATGGGTGTAACTTTACCTGTTGGTGGAGAAAAGAGCTATGAATTTCCGGTACATGCCTTTTTTAGTTTGTTGCTAGATCCAAGTACTGGTGGAGGTGTTACAACAGATCCAGAAGGACACGTATTTAATATTACGGTGGAAGATAATGATGGTAAAGTCGTAAAAGATAAATTAAGTGTAAAAGTGGCTGAATAATATGAAGACAATATATACACTTTTATTTTTTGTGTTGGTATTAGGTTTGGTCGCTTGCCAGGCCGAGGATGATACATCCATGAAAAATACCGGTTATTTAAGTATGGATATAACGACCAATAATTCCACAGCCACCAAAGCGGGAAGTGAGGAGGTTGTTTATAATCCCAAACAGTTGGCGGTACAAATCTTGAATGATCAAGGAGGTGTTGTTAAGGAAACGGATGACTATACGGCGTGGGATGGAGAGCGATTTTCCTTGCCTACGGGTAAATACGTGGTGAAAGCCTCTTCAAATGGCTTCGATGGTAAAGCTGCCGAGTTTGATAAGCCCTATTATGTGGGATCAGCTGAGGTAGAGGTTATGGCAGGAAAGGATGTGACGGCCGAAGTTATCTGTACATTGGCGAATGTCTTGGTGACTGTTGAATTTGACGAGCTGTTCAAGAAAAGCTTTAAGTCTGCGACCATTGTTGTGGCTGATTCGGCAGACCAAACTGGAACCCGCCTTACCTTTGAGTTAGGTAAGAACGAGACAGCAAAGGCCTATTTCCCAGTTCCCGAGAAGTCGTTGATTATCTCAACGAGCGTAACGAATCAAAAGGGTACACTACATTCTAAGAAAGATACCGTTCGTGCGGTAAAAGCTCGAGATAATGTTCGCTTGATGTATAAAGTGGCTGACTCGCCAAATGGTTCTACCAGTATTGATATTACTTTGGACGGAACAATCAAGACCTATAATTTCACCATAGGTGTGCCTCTGACCGCTAAGACAACTCTATCGGCAAGTGCGGCGAACGCTTGGAGTTCATTTGCTTACTTGGAGGGGAAGGTGCTTTCAAAGGCAGGTGTCTTGGATCAAAGCAAGTTGGCGATGGAATATAAACTGGCAACAGACGAGGCTTGGACTCCGGTTGCGTATCTGACCGTAGGTGAAAACGATACCTATTCGGTAAGGATTACGGGCTTGACTCCTGCAACAAAATATCAATACCGTTTTATCTATAAGGATACGGAAGAGGTGGCAAGCGAAATCGTAGAGTTTACTACGGAGGCGGCTATCGCATTATATAATGCTAATTTTGATTTATGGTATCAGAATGGAAAGACATGGTATGCTGGGGAATCCGGTAAATCATTCTGGGATACGAGTAACCCGGGTACGACAACGGGGTTGGGAGCCATAGTGAATATCAATCCTACCCAAGGTAGTTCAGCGGTTGTGCATACATCGGGCGGAAAATCTGCGGAGTTGAAATCCCAGTTTAAGGTGAAATTCGCAGCGGCGAGCCTGTATACCGGATCTTTTGGTGGGCTGGTTGGTATGAATGGTGCTAAGATCAATTTTGGTCAGCCGTTCGCTTCTCGTCCAACAGCATTAAAGGGCTGGTTCCAATACGCTCCGGTAAATGTAACTCATGTAGGGGATAATCTTCCGGCTGACGCAGTTGTTGAAAAAGGAGATCCTGATGTTTGTTCTATTTATATAGCGATGTCTAAAAAGCAATATACTATAGATAATACCAAAATGGCAGAAACTGCGATCGATTTTGAGAATGATGCGAACATTATCGCCTATGGTGAGGTGCCTGTGTCGGAATGCGTAAGTACCAACGGACAATGGAAGGAGTTCAATATCCTCTTGAAATATAAGAATCTGACGGAGAAACCGACCCATATCATTGTGGTCTGCTCGTCCAGCAAGTATGGCGACTATTTCACCGGAGGCGATGGCAGCATAATGTATCTCGATGATTTTTCACTCATTTACGATGACGAGCCTACAATGTGGAAATAAACCATAGGCTGAAAGTCTATGTAGGGAACAATAAGTTTTTACTATAAATCTATTTGGCAAGTAAGGATATCTTCCTTGCTAAGTAGATTTTAAATATCTTTGTGGCAATATAAAGGATAGAACTAGAAAATGGCAATAACAATAGAGCGAATTATTTGAATGAGTAGAAAACTATTTACCTTATTGCTGTTATTAGCAATAGTGACCGGTACCGTAAATGCACAACGCGGTAAACGCACCATCAAGCGCATCGACCGAGAGGTACAGGAGGCTGTGTTCATCCCGAAAGGAACATGGATGGCCGGAGGTGCCGTATCGTATTCCGAGCATGACGAGAGTAACTTGAACTTTCTTGTTATAAAGGATTTGGAAGGGAATGGCTATAATTTTGCGATAAGTCCGTACGTGGGCTATTTCTTCCGGGATAATATCTCGGCCGGTGTTCGCTTCGCTTACCGTAGGAACTATTTGGATCTAGGGAATGTGGATGCCAATTTGGGCGACATTACCATCTCGTTCAAGGACCTCTATTATCTGGAGCATAAATATGAGACATCCGGTTTCCTGCGCACCTATATCCCGATAGGGAAGAGCAAGATATTCGGTCTCTTCAACGAGGCTCGTGTGACCTATGGCTACGGTACGGGCAAGAATTCCACAGGCTCGGGGGTTAATTATGATGGTACTTACCAGAAGGTACAGAACCTACAGATTGGTTTCGCCCCCGGACTGGCTGCCTTTATCACCGATTGGAGCGCCGTGGAGGTGTCGGTCGGTGTGATGGGTTTCGATTTCAAGTGGATCGATCAGACAACCAACCAAGTGGAGCAGGGTTCGAGCCGTACATCGTCCGGTAATTTCAAGATCAATCTTTTTTCCATTAACATAGGTATGACTTTCTATTTGTAATTGGATATGCGAATAATCAATGATATATATAAAGTGACCTGTCGCTTTTGCCTTTTTGTTTTCTTCGTGCTGGTTTCCTGTGCGATAGAGAATGATATACCCTATCCGATCGTCAATGCGGGTATCACGGACATTCGTGTGGAGGGACAGCGTCCGGCTGAAGGCTCTTCGGATGATGCGGCATTAATTGATGCTTCGGCAAAGACCATATTACTGTATGTAAACGATTCTGCTGATATTTCTAGATTGAAACTTACTCGTTTGGTGGTGAATCCAAGGAATGCGCAGGTTTTGGTTGATTCGACTCTCTGTGCTAATCCTAATAAATTCCCGTTTGCCGGATTCGCCTCATTGGATAGTATTCCTATGTCATCCAATACGAGGGTCGATTTTACCAAACCGGTCAATTTTACTATAAAAACCTATCAAGATTATGTATGGCAAGTAAAGGTGAAGCAAATCATAGACCGGAAGGTCGAGGCCAAGGGTATGATAGACTATTCTATTGACGAACTGGATAATCGAGTGATTATTTATGTAGGGAAAGGAGAGAATCTGAAGAATATCTCTATAACCTCTTTGGCTTTGGGTGGAGCCTATGGCGAGGTGACGCCAAATCCTACTACCGTGAAAGATTTCACCTCTCCACAGAAGTTTTTGGTTCAGTATCCCTGGAGCGAGCCCAATAAGGGGACAATATGGACGGTATATGTCCGCCTGACCGATGAGGAGGGAGGCTCGCAGCCTTCAGCCGGAGATCTTTCCGTGAATACATGGAGCAAGTATGCGTTTGTGGAGGGGAAAGCAACGGAGGCTAATTGTTCGTTTGAGTATGTGAAACAGGGAGAGACTTCTTGGAACATGGTTTCCGCGAAGGCAAACGGTTCGAAGGTTTCTGCGAAGATCGAGGGATTGCAGCCCGCCACGGCTTATCAATGCCGACTGGTGGATGCCTCGGGAAGCGTGTTGGGCGAGTCTACCTTCACGACAGAGACTGCCACACCATTATATAATGGTAATTTCGATCTGTGGCATCAAGATGGGAAAACATGGTATGCCGGTGAGGCGGGTCATTCATTTTGGGATACGAGCAATCCGGGTACGACAACTGGATTGGGGGCTGTGGTCAATATCAACCCGACTCAAGGAAATTCAACGGTTGTGCATACGCCGGGTGGAAAATCTGCCGAGTTGAAATCGCAGTTTAAGGTGAAATTTGCCGCTGCGAGCCTGTATACCGGATCTTTTGGCAGTTTGGTTGGAATGAATGGTGCGAAGATCAAATTCGGAAGGTCGTTCGCTTCGCGCCCGTTCGCATTGCATGGCTTTTTCCAATACGCTCCGGTTGCGGTAACTCATATAGGAGATAATCAGCCTGCGGGGACGCTTTCAAAAGGAGATATGGATGTTTGCTCTATCTATATCGCCTTGGCTAAAAAGCAATATACGGTAGATAATACCGATACTGATACCTTTATTGATTTCAAGGGGGATAATAATATCATTGCTTATGGAGAGGTTCCTGTAAAGGAATGTGTATCTACGAATGGGGCATGGAAGGAGTTTACCATTAATCTAGAGTATAAGACGCAGGAAAAGCCCGGCGATATGCACCTTATCATCGTGGCAAGTGCCAGCAAGTATGGCGATTATTTTACCGGGGGAGACGGTAGTGTGTTATATGTAGATGATTTCGAACTTATATACGACTAAATAATATGATGAAGCAGATTGATAAATTTTGTTGTTGTATATTCTCATTATTTCTCATGATGGCCTGTCAGGAGGAAGAAATAATGGATAAAACCGCCGGCTTTCAGGTATCCTTGCAGGATATGGGTGTTGCCATTGAGACGAAAAGTACGCCAGCGGAATTGGGAAAGCCACTAGCGGATCAGTTTAAGCTTAAGGTCGTGAAGAACGGGGATTCCTCTCCGTTGTTTGATGGTAATTATACCAGCCAGACGATACCTGCTTCGGCCGGTACTTATACGATATCTGCTTCCTATGGAGATAATCCGGTTTTAGCGTTGGATGCGCCCTATTATTTAGGCGACACTACTAATGTGGTGATTAAGGAGGGCGAGCAGAAGAAAATTACCTTGAGTTGCAAGGTGGCCAATGCGTTGGCTTCTGCCTCTTTCCCCACTGATACGGAGTTGAAGAAAATCTTCTCTTCTTATTGGGTGAAAGTAGTTGTTGGGAAGTCCTCTTGTAAATTGACTTCTGATAGTAAGAAAAGTGCCTATTTTCAAGCAGAGAAACAGGTTGCCTTTTATTTTGAGGGAACAAAGGTGAGCGGTAAGGATTTTTCCGAGGAGTTAAAACATAAGGATTTGCCTTCGGTATTGAAAGCCGGACATCATGTTAAACTGACATTGAAGTTATCGGATGATTTATTGTTGGATGTCGCTAAAGTTGAAATTAAAAAGGAGACAATAACGAGCGATATCCCGATGGATTGGTTGCCTAAGCCGAAAGTTGAGGCGGAAGGATTTGAGAATAATATACTTTCCTTTGCTGAGACAGAGACTAAAACGGCAATATTGAATTTAAATACGGCTTCAGCACTGCAAGACTTGAAGCTGAAATTTACTTTTGGTGATCCGCAATTTTCAAGCTTGAATGATAAGGACTATCTTTTATCTGTTCCGGCAGATAAAGCGGAAATGGAAAATGTGTTAGGCATTGTATTGCCTGAGATTGGTGTAGATAAAGCCTCTTTAGATTTGACTTCCATTGTCGCTAAGTTGCGAACAGATGCGGGTACGACAGTAGAAAATAAGATTGAAGTAGATGTGAGAGCGAATAATCGCTGGAGTAGTGAGGAGATTAAAGGGCAAGAAAACCCAAGCCGGGTTTATACGTTGAGGTGTAATAAGCCGGAAATGGCAGTATCTGTTCAACCCGGAAATATCTGGACGAAAGAGTTTACGATTGATGAACTGACCGTTACTACAGGAGATCCGGAGGTTATCAAGTCTAAGTTGAAATATCAGTATAAAGAAAAGTCCGGAGGTGATGATACTTGGAAAGACATTCAAGATATGAAAGTGTTATTCAATGAACATCCCCAAAATAGATCATATCAAGTGAGAGCGGTTTATCGTGATGTGGTTATGACGGATGCTATTGATGTGGAGCTAGAGAATCCGGTGCAGTTGCCGAATTCTGGGATGGAGGAGTGGCAAGTAAAGCTGCTTGGTTCATTTGTTGGTATTCCTGACTTCTGGAATAAATATTATTATTACGATTATTTGCCTTATAAGGAAGGAGAAACTGATATTTTTTGGACTACGAATAATGAGCGTTCTAGAGCCTATTCAGTATCTCGTGTTCATGTAACATCTAGCCCTTGTGTTAGTTCTTCGGAAAATATTAGGCATACAGGTTCTTATTCCGCATTAATCTATACATCGGGTCATGGAGGAGAGTATGCTTCCACAAATGGTACAATTTATCCAGCAGGGGCTTTCGCAGGTAGTCTATTTATTGGAAAATATAGTTGGAATGATAAGACAGAATCTATTACTCCAGGACATGCTTTTTCCTCACGTCCATCAGCGTTAAAATTTTATTATAACTATGTGCCAAAGAATACCGACACATTCAAGGCTTATGTGGAGTTGAAAAATGGAGAAGAATTTGTCGGTTCCGGAACATTTATTTCTTCTACTTCGAATGAAGGCTGGGCAGAAGCAACTGTTACTATAGAGTACGTTGATCAGCCGAAGGAGGCAACTTCAATTTATGTACAATTTTTATCAACGACAAAGACCTCTTTTTCAGAAGGTGATTTTGATAAAAATAAGGGAATAACATTTCCTGTAATGGGTAGTTGGAATGCCCATATTGGTAGTATGCTTTATATTGATGATCTCTCTTTAATCTATGATAAATAATGAGGAGGGTTGTGTTTATTTACTGTATAGAATAAATGGAAAAATGAGACACTTTGTTTATATCTTATCGATTCTCTTCTTTTTGCCAAGTTGCCAGAAAGAAGACTTTGTCAGTTCTTCTCAAGGAAAGGGAACTTTGATATTGGAAGATCTTTCTGTTCAAGTAGGAAATATCAATACGGTTTTTACCCGGGCCGTGGAGAATGATCTATATGTGGAGATTTGGCAAAACGGTCAATTAATGAGCGGGCAACAATATGAACCGGGAAAAGTGCCTGCTAAGCTGGATTTGCCTGCCGGAAGCTATCTGCTGAAAACCTATAACCTAGCGTATAAAGACATGCCCAATTGGGTAGATACAGAAACTGGTGGAGCAGCCTTTTATGCTGAAAAGAATTTTAAGATAGACGCTGGTAAAATAAACTATCTGAATGTAGAAGTCCCGATGGTGAATATCGGTGTTTCCTTAAAACTCCCGGAAGGTTTTAGTGATCGCTTTAAGGATTATCATTTTACCGTACAATTCGGAAACCGATCCGTAGAAATATCCAATGGAGAAACCGCTTATTTCCCCTCGAGTGAAGTAACTTACATTTTAAGTGTCACAAATAACGATGGTGAAAATAAAACGAATTCAAAGACGATCAAATCACCAGTGGCAGGAACTATATATGAAATCTCTTATGGCTATGCGACTAAAGGGTTGATTGTTAATGCTAAATATGGCTTATGAAATGAATAACTAACGGCTTCCCAAGCCGTTAGCTTACCACTGGGGGTAGCCGCTAGTTATTCACTTCACAAGCTATAAACAAGGGGGGTGTCGTTCTTTACATATAATATAAAACGTACGTGCGTACATTAAAATATACAGTCTCTCTCTTTAAAGGCAAATCCAAAAACATATCCAGTTACTTTTCTCCCCTTTTGGATTAAAAAGTATCTTAACTGTATCGTTCAACGAAACTAAGTGTGTTGGCCAAGTATCTTAGTTTCGTTGGCCAATGCACCTAGGTGCAAATATGTATTAAAGCATATGGACAATTTCCATCCCTCGTGTCCCAACCGTTATTCGCAAATTATTCCTTACCTTTTCTTGATAAAAGAAGATTTCTTAGCGAACAGGTATAAGAATTGGAGATTTTTATCTAAGTTTGTCAGTATACATCAAAAAGAAAGGAAGATCTTATGATACCTCTGATAACCATTCCCTATGCCGTGGCTGATTTCGCTGAAATACGCGAACGTGGCTTTTATTATGTGGATAAAACTCGGTTTATCCCTTATTTGGAGCGGTATAAGGCTCCGGTGTTTCTGCGTCCGCGGCGTTTTGGTAAGAGCTTGTTGGTCTCTATGCTCGCCCATTACTACGATCGCAGTAAGTCTCATCGCTTTGAGGAACTTTTTGGGGGGACTTGGATCGGGACCAATCCTACGCCGGAGCATAACCAATACATGATTATCCGCTACGACTTCTCGAAGATGGTGATGGATAGCACGATGGACGGGTTAGAGCAGAATTTTAATGATCTGAATTGTTCCCCCGTGGAGATCATGGTAGAGCATAACCGTGATCTTTTCGGTGATTTTAAGTTCTCAGTGAGAGGTAATGCCACCAAGATGCTGGAGGAGGCGTTGGCTTATGTCCGTATGCGCGGCTTGCCCAAGGTTTATATCCTTATTGATGAGTACGATAATTTCACCAACCAATTGCTCACGGCCTATAAGGACCCGCTTTACGAGTCTGTCACCACTGGCGAGAGCTTCTTGCGTACCTTCTTCAAGGCTATCAAGGCGGGTATCGGCGAGGGAAGTATCCGTACTTGCTTTTGTACGGGTGTGCTGCCTGTTACGATGGATGACTTGACGAGCGGCTATAATATCGCCGAAATTCTTACCTTGAAGCCTGACTTCACGGAGATGTTGGGTTTCAATCATGAGGAGGCTGCCGAATACCTGCGCTATGTTATTCGTAAATATGGCAATAATGAGGATCGTTTCGACGAGCTGTGGACGCTTATCGTAAACAACTATGATGGCTATCGCTTTCTGCCCAACGCGCATCCGTTATTTAATTCCACTATATTGACTTATTTTTTCAAGAACTTCGCCGAGCTGTCCGGTGGTGTCCCCGATGAGATGGTGGACGAGAACCTTCGAACGGACGTGAATTGGATCCGCCGCCTTACCATCACCTTGGAGAATGCGAAAGAGATGCTGGATGCCTTGGTGATCGATGGCGAGTTGATCTACTCTCAACCGGATCTTAGGAGTAAGTTCAATAAGCAGAAGTTCTTCGATCCGGATTTTTACCCCGTCAGTCTATATTACTTGGGCATGACAACGTTGAAAGATAATTATGTGATGGTGCTTCCCAACTTGACCGCTCAGAGCATCTACATGAATTATTACAACGAGTTGAATCAGATTAGCGATGACGCTCGCTGTTTTGTTCCCGCTTATCGCCTGTTTATGGATCATCGGAAGCTGGAGCCGCTTGTGGAAAATTATTTCAAGGAATATCTCGGCCAGTTCCCGGCGCAAGTATTCGACAAGATCAACGAGAACTTTATTCGTTGCTCTTTCTACGAGGTACTGAGTCGTTACTTGAGCAACTGCTATACCTTCGCCGTGGAGCAGAACTTGCCAAGCGGCCGTGCGGATCTGGTATTGACGGGCATATCGGGCACCGCCTTCCACAACGATTGCCGGGTGGTGGAGTTCAAGTATTTCAAGGCGAAAGACGCTACCATGGTAGAGGCCTTGAAGGTCGTTCGTCCCGAAGATGCCGATCAGGTGAGAAGATATGCCGCTGATATCAATCGGCAATTCCCCGCTTACCGCATGCGAGCGTATGTGGTGTATATAGCGGCAGGAAAAGTTTGTAAGACATGGGAAGTTATTAATCTCTAATGTAAAGGACAAGACATGAGACATTTGTTGATTATTCTATTATGTCTTGATCGGCAATATATACTATGCGATCGAAAGAGGAATATATCCATCCTTGAATGATATTCCAATCTTTTTTATCTAACCAAATTATTCCGTACCTTTGCCCCTCAAAAAGAGAACACAAGGTATGGAAAAACATTTTAAGAGAACGCTGATTACTACGGCGTTGCCGTATGCGAACGGACCGGTGCATATCGGCCATTTGGCCGGGGTATATGTGCCTGCTGATATTTATGCCCGTTACCTTCGTTTGAAGGGAGAGGAAGTGTTGATGATTGGAGGTTCGGACGAGCATGGGGTACCCATCACATTGAGAGCGAAGAAAGAGGGGATTACACCGCAGGATGTGGTGGATCGTTACCACGGTATTATCAAGAAATCGTTCGAGGAGTTCGGTATCACGTTTGATATCTATTCTCGTACTACTTCCGCTATGCATCATCAGATGGCCTCGGATTTTTTCCGTACATTGTATGATAAAGGTGAATTCATCGAGAAAACAAGCGAGCAATACTACGATGAGGAGGCGAAGCAATTCTTGGCCGACCGTTATATCACGGGTACTTGTCCGCATTGTGGAAACGAGAAGGCGTATGGTGACCAGTGCGAGGCTTGCGGTACGTCTCTTAGCCCGACGGATTTGATCGATCCGAAATCCGCTATCAGTGGCAGCAAGCCGGTGATGCGTGAGACGAAGCATTGGTATCTGCCTTTAGACAAGTGGGAGCCGTTCTTGCGTGAATGGATATTAGAGGGACATAAGGAATGGAAGCCGAACGTATACGGACAGTGTAAGAGCTGGCTGGATATGGGACTGCAACCCCGTGCGGTGAGTCGTGATTTGGATTGGGGTATCCCTGTTCCCGTGGAAGGGGCGGAAGGAAAGGTGCTGTATGTCTGGTTCGACGCTCCGATTGGTTATATCTCTAATACGAAGGAGTTGTTGCCGGATAGCTGGGAGACTTGGTGGAAGGATCCGGAGACTAAAATGGTCCATTTCATCGGTAAAGATAATATCGTGTTCCATTGTATCGTGTTCCCTTCCATGCTGAAAGCGGAAGGTTCTTATAACTTGCCGGAGAATGTCCCCGCTAATGAGTTCTTGAACTTGGAGGGGGACAAGATCTCTACTTCCCGCAACTGGGCGGTTTGGTTGAACGAGTATCTGGTGGATATGCCGGGCAAGCAAGACGTGTTGCGCTATGTCTTGACGGCCAATGCGCCGGAGACAAAGGATAATGATTTCACATGGAAAGATTTTCAGGCTCGTAATAATAATGAGTTGGTCGCTATCTTAGGGAACTTCGTGAACCGTGCGTTAGTCCTTACGGATAAGTATTTCGAGGGTAAGGTGCCGGCGGCTGGCGAGTTGACAGATTATGATCGCCAGACCTTGAAGGATTTCGCGGATGTGAAAGAGAACGTGGAACGCCTGTTGGATACCTACCACTTCCGTGACGCTCAGAAAGAGGCGATGAACCTGGCCCGTATCGGAAATAAGTATCTCGCTGATATGGAGCCTTGGAAGTTGGCGAAGACGGATATGCCTCGTGTCGCTACGATCATGAACATCGCTTTGCAGATTACGGCTAATCTGGCGATCGCTTTTGAGCCGTTCTTGCCGTTTAGCATGGAGAAACTGAACAAGATGCTGAATGTAGAGCCGTTGGGATGGAATCGCCTAGGTGCTACGGATCTATTGGAGGCCGGTCATCAATTGGGCAAGGCCGAGTTGTTGTTCGAGAAGATAGAGGATAGCGTGATCGAGGCCCAAGTGCAGAAATTATTGGATACGAAGAAAGCGAATGAGGAAGCGAATTATAAGGCGAAACCGATCCGTGAGAATATTGAGTTCGATGATTTTATGAAACTGGATATCCGTGTGGGTACGGTTCTAGAATGCACGAAGGTTCCGAAAGCGGATAAGCTGCTTCAGTTCCGTATCGACGATGGCCTGGAGAAACGCACGATCGTATCGGGCATCGCTCAGCATTATAAACCCGAGGAATTGGTAGGCAAGCAAGTTTGCTTCATCGCTAACTTAGCTCCTCGTAAGCTGAAAGGTATTGTTTCCGAGGGTATGATTCTCTCCGCCGAGAATTTCGATGGAAAGCTGGCCGTTATCACTCCGGAGAAAGAGGTGAAACCGGGTAGCGAGGTGAAATAATAAGGTAGACGCAATAATGAGGGGGCTATTCCGTTTTAACGATGGGATAGCCCTATTTTTGAGTGGATAAGATGCTTGAGAAACAGATACAGATGGTAGATCTGCGGAAGCAGTATGAACGTTTGCGTAGTGAGATCGATCCCGCCATGCAAACGGTGATAAATGCTTGCGCCTTTATCAATGGCCCTCAGGTGAAGGGATTTTGTAACCATTTATCAGATTATTTAGGTATTCCTTATGCGATCCCGTGCGGCAACGGTACGGATGCCTTGCAAATCTCCTTGATGGCATTAGACTTACATCCGGGCGATGAGGTGATCGTTCCTGCTTTTACGTATATCGCCGCGGCTGAGGTCGCTTTGGCTCTTGGCCTAGTGCCGGTATTAGTGGATGTAGATCCCGGTACATTCAATATAGACCCGGAAAAGATAGAAGATGCCTTGTCTGAAAAGACGAGAGCTATTATCGCAGTTCATCTTTTTGGCCAGTGTTGTGATATGGAACCGATCTTGCGTATTGCCAGCCGTCATAATCTATATGTGATCGAGGATAATGCCCAGTCCATCGGTGCTAATTATACTTTCTCGGATGGAACGGTGAAGAAAGCCTGTACGATCGCCTCTATAGGAACGACCTCCTTCTTCCCTTCGAAACCGTTGGCTTGTTATGGTGATGGTGGGGCGATGTTTACTTCCGACGCACGATTGGCCGAACGACTGCGAATGATCGCCAATCATGGGCAAAAGGTAAAATATCATCATGCTTTGGTGGGCTGCAACTCCCGTTTGGATACCTTGCAGGCCGCTGTCTTAGATGTTAAGCTTCGGTATTTGGATGAATTTGCCGCCGCTCGTTGTAAAGTGGCTGCTAGATACGATGCTGCCTTTTCCGGATTGGATGCTGTACGCAAACCACTAAAATCAGCCTTTTCATCGCATGTTTATCATCAATATACGGTACAGCTAGCTGTAGAAAAGAGGGATCAAGTACAAGCTGCGTTAAAAGAACGAGGCATTCCTTCTATGATTTATTATCCATTGCCTTTGCAGGAGCAAGAGGTGATGAGGGGGCGATGCCGGATTTCCGGGGATTTGAATGTCGCTTCTCGCTTGAGCCGATCCGTATTATCCTTGCCGATTCATACGGAGATGACAGAAGAGGAGCAGGCTTATATTATAGAATCTATAAAGAGTGTTTTATGAATAAGAAGATACGTTTCGCCGTGATCGGCTGTGGTCATATAGGTAAGCGTCATGCCGAGATGATTACCCGGGATGAAGGAGCGGAGTTGGTCGCTTTATGTGATATCCGTCCGAAAGAGGAGCTGGGGATCGAGGCTTATGCGGTCCCTTTCGCCCGGGATATAGATGAACTATTCCGTTTGGGATTGGATATAGATGTGGTGAATATTTGTACACCTAACGGCTTACATGCCGAGATGGCGATCCAAGCGATAGAGAGTGGACATCATGTGGTCATAGAAAAGCCTATGGCCTTGACCTTGGCGGATGCCGAGAAAGTGGTTTATACCTCGTTGAGATTCCGTAAGCAGGTATTTTGCGTAATGCAAAACCGATATTCCCCGCCTTCGGTCTGGATCAAGGAGATGGTTGAGTCCGGAAAATTAGGCCAGATTTATATGGTGCAGCTGAATTGCTACTGGAACCGTGACGAACGCTACTATAAACCCGGAGGATGGCATGGCGACGCTGCCTTGGATGGAGGTACCTTATTCACTCAATTCTCCCATTTCATCGATATTATGTATTGGTTATTCGGGGATATTTGCAATATCCAGTCCCGTTTCGCTGATTTCAACCATGAGAAGCTAACGGCGTTCGAGGATTCCGGTTTCGTCAATTTCAATTTCGTGAACGGAGGAATGGGAAGCTTGAGTTATTCAACGGCGGTGTGGAATAAGAATATGGAGAGCAGTATGTTGATCGTGGCGGAAAATGGAAGCGTGAAGATCGGTGGACAATACATGAATGAGGTGGAATATTGCCATATCAAGGATTATGAGATGCCGGAATTGGCTCCTACCAACCCCGGCAATGATTATGGCCCTTACAAAGGCTCCGCCCAGAACCACAACTTCGTGATCCGTAACGTAGTCAACGTCCTTTCCGGCGCTCCGGGCGAGATCATAACGACCAACGTGTTGGAAGGCATGAAGGTGGTGGATATCATTCAGAGGATTTATGCTTCTTCTTGAAAGGATATGCAAGCCCCGTAATATCCGACATTCTGCAAGACTTCGTGAAAACTTTTTAATACAGAGCTGCTTATTAAATTGGACTCTTGATCAAGCAATGTTTGTGGTGCTTTCATCGTGAGAACGATGATCTCTGCATTTTTTAACTCCTCTTTTAGCTGTTGTGTACTTGGATCAATGATATCGCTATTAGAGTATACTAATTGCCGTTTATGAGTCGCCTCTGGTATAATCAGATAACTGATCAGGTCTGGGGCTGTGACTAAAGGACTTCCTTGCCCGGAATCCCAAACGATCAAGCTTTCGTTTTGAAAAATAATCTTGATAAGATTTTCTGGGGTTTGATCTTGTTGGATGGTCATCAACCCGCTATCAAAACCTCCGATAGCGGTGTTTTTTGCGTCTAGGATTTTTCCCTGACATACGATTTGAGAGTGGTAATTAATAGTGTTAAGTACATTTTGGATAGAGGAGATATTCGGCTTTATTAAATATTGTTCGTTTCCTATGATTTTTCCCAATTGTATACATTTTGTTATTGTCCCTTTGATCAGAATGGCTTTGCTCATTAAGGCCCGGTCCATCGTCCACATCGTTATGCCACCAACTTGGTCGAATTCACGCATGCTTAGGGCTGATCGTGCCAGAGCCTCGATCGTGGTAGAGGCAGAAGCTTCACGACTATCGCTTACTTCATATACGATTTTATAGTCAGAGCTGTTGGTAAGTACGCAAGGATTTACATCGGCTCCATGCGTCGCGAAAGTTGTCATCTGCAATAAGGGAACGGCTCTGCCTGCGCCATCAGCGTTAATGACGGTAAGATTCAATTTAGCCCCGACAAGGCAAGAAACAAGAGTCGAGATTCCTCCTACCTCAATTGGCACGATATAACCGAGTTCTTTCCCTCTTTTCTTGAGTTCTTCTTGGATTGTATTGACCGACTGGATAGCCGCATCTGGTGTAACGGCATCTTTTAGTTTCGTAGGGGTACCTAAATAAGCTAAAACAATAGCGCATTTAGAGTCGTTTTCCGGAATATCATCTACATCGATGATGGAAACCTCAGTACGTTCGTAATGCTTCTTTGTGAAATTTTGGACAAATAGCATCGCGCTATCATACGTTCCACCACCGCCACTAGCTAGGAATGTAGCTCCCTTGACTAGATTCTCGAGGTCGATTTGCTTAAGAGGTTCATTTTTCTTTTTCATGGTTTGTCGTATTATATTGATTTCAATAAGTGCTTAACATGCTCGGCTCCTGTTTCATCCGCTATATCCAATGCTTTTTTTATAGCGACTTCCATATTTTCCGTATCGCCAAGAGCTTTATGGCACTTTGCCTTTAGGAAGTAAAGCTCCCCGAGGTAACATTTTTCCTTATTAGCTTCTATGATAGGAAATGACATGTTTATTATATCTAAACAAGATCTATAATCATTATAATTCAAGTGGACCATTCCTAATAAATAAGTATAGAAAGGATGAGTGATATCAGTTGTCGAGGTCTTATCAGGTATGAGGCTTTTATATCCTTCTTCGAGAATACTTAACCCGGTTTCTTTCTCTTTTAAGGCATAAGTGAACCCGTAAAACAATTTGCTGACCGCAGTGTAGTAAGAAAAAGAATGATCTTCAGAGGTTTTGTGGACTTTGAGGGCAAATTCCTCACAGCGTTCGTAATTCCCTTGCAAAAGCTCGTTCCATGCCACGACATGATAAAAGATAGCTAGGACAAAATAATCCTTTACCGAGGTGTACCGATCTTCCATATCCTGGCTTAATTTCTTGAACACCTCATATTCTCCCGCTTCAAAAGCCGTAATAGAGGCGAACATAAAGTAGAATAGATTATTGATAGAAGTAGCTTGCCTCACGTTTTCTCCCATTTGGTCAATCAACACCTCATACTCATGAAGAAATAATTTTAGCCTCTTGAAATCTCCGATCCAGAAGAGGGTATTGATAAGCATAATATAACCGGTCTGCAGACCGATCAAATTCTCGGATTCCTTTGTCTGGGCGATATTTTTCTCACATAGATCTACGCACTTGTCCAGATCTATTTGCATGAAGTAGTAAATCCAAATGCAATACGTGATGGTATCCATGTAATCGAAACACTGGATTTTCTTACTTAGCTGGTTTGCTTCCGTGAATAGATCCATCGGGATCTTACTCCCCCAGCCAATCGTATTGCGATAGCATAATCCCAGTTTTACGGTGGCTTCCAGACGGATCCGGTCGTGCTCCATATCATCGGCAAGATCATCCAGATACTTCAACATATTCTTCAACAGAGGAATAGCGTTCTCAAACGCCGATATTTTCATCATGGCGTTCACGGAGATCATGATAAACCTCAATGCGCTGTCGTATTCACCGGACATCTCATAGTGATACGCTATATCTCCAGCCATTTCTTCTATCTTGTCTTTGAAGAGTTCTTGTAATATAGTTGCTATATCCGAATGCAAGACCATGCGTTGGGTTAAGCTAAGTTCTTGATAAATGTATTGTTGGAATATATAATTAGAGAAATAGAATTTAGATACAAACTGTTTTCCGGACCGTACGCAATCTCCTTCCATAACGAGATGATGCTGTTTCTGTAATTTTTTGGAAAGGCTCATCAGCAAATTCCGTTCCGATTCATTTAGGGTTCTAGATAATACTTGAAGTATGAAATTCGGACCTTGAACGCTTGCGTGTGAAAGGATTTCCATCAGCGAGTCCTCTAAGTTGCTGATCCGTTCTTCAATGATACCCTCAATCCGGATCGGATAATCATGCCACTCCATGTTCTTTTGGTTTTTCCAGATCTCATCTTCTTGATAAACAACCCCCTCGTCTTTGAACAAGTTCATCATTTCCGTGATAAACAATGGATTACCATTCGTCCGCTCAAATAGTTTTTTTCGGAAAGATGCTGTATACTGGTTCTTATCCCTGTCAAGAATTTGATTCATGAAATCTTTTCTGTCGGCCTCTGACAGATTATCTAATTGGATGAAAACATTTCCGAAAGCTATCTTTATTTCATTGATAAGCTTTTGCATAGGATGCCGCCCTTCGCCAGTATAGCCATCGATATCTTCACTGCGGTAACAGCCGACAATCATGAGGGAAGAACGTCGTAAGGATACGATTAGCTGATAAAGTAATTCGACGGACGGTTTATCGATCCACTGTAGGTCATCAATAAATAGGACAATGGTATATTTCTCACTAATGGCACGCATATAATTAACGAATTGCTCGATGATTTTCGATTCGTCTATAGATACGTCTTCCCCTGTCTTTTGCGCTTTTAGCCGTTCAAGAATATTTGTCTTCTCAATGATTGATTGGCTAATTCCACTTAGGATACTACCTCCCGGAATTAAACTACCTATCAAGTCCGGCGCATGGGTCAATAACATGGAGGTAGAGAAACTAAGTAATTCCTTTAGGTTTTCCTTACTCCATCTCTTATTGGCCGAGTCTTCTTGAATATCCTCTATCAGTTGCTTAAGTATTTCTTTAAAAGGTTGATACGGAATATTGTATTCGGAAGGTATGCTGCAGAACGAAGAGGCAATCACTATTCTTTCTGTCTCTTTTATGTCGTTTAAGAAAGTTTGTATGAGAACTGATTTACCAGTCCCTGCTTCTCCTGTTATAAACTGGACTTGTAATTCTTTTTGGCTAGAAACCTTTTTTAATGAATTTTCCAGCAAAGCGATCTCTTTGTTTCTTCTTATAAAAGATAATTGTTCTTCCATAATACTATACTCAACGATTAGTAATGAAACAAAGATGTGAAAAATATTCAATAAAAGAAAGTGGTTTACTGAAAAGATGTTTTATTTTCATTTTTGTACCGTGAGGATTTATGCAGGGAGGGCATAAATCCTCTGGATACTTAGGTTTTAGATCTCGTCGGGGCTCTCGCTATCTCCTCCACTTGGGTTCTCCGCTTCGGGAAGTTTCGCTTTTTCGAAAACGGCGAGTTTTTTGGATACCCGCAAAGCCTTTCCCGGGCTGAAGACCACTTTCGGTTCTTTAATCAGGTTATTGGAGAACTCCTCGGTGGTAGCGGCTCCCGTAGAGCCTACCCCAAAACGGAAATTACCCAATTCGCCTACATTCACCCTGCGCCCTTGCGAGAGATTTCGTTTCAACACGATATTGATACGGTCGAGTACCGCCTTGACTTGGGCGGAGCCTACTCCACTTCCATCTGCCACTTCCTCGAGGAAAGTCTCGAACTCTACAAGATCTCCATAGACCACTTGCGCATACTGTTTCTTGGGTGTTTCTGTCTTGTCGTTACCCAAGTTCTTTCTCTCGATCAATCTGTACTTTACTGCCATAATTCCTGAATTTTAAAAGATGATTAAATGAATTACCTTGTTTTCGAAAACATGACAAAGGTATCGCAAGCCGTATGAGGCAAATCGGTCTGTGTCGGTTTATGTCTGTCAATGTCCGTGTATGTGCCTATTAGTCTACGAGTGCCTGTTTCGCTTCCTTTAGTTCACAAGACTAGTAAAATGTAAAAATGTACAATAAGCTATATTAGAATGGGTGTGTTTTGTATATTTCTGATTATTAGTTTATTATATCTGATAGGTGCGAGACTTTTTAATTAGTATCAATAGAAATCCGGATTTCTATTGATACTAATTGGTGTTTTCTATTGATACTAATTCATATTTCCATACGTACTATTTGTTATTTTATACATAAAGTATGAAAAGCTTCCGGGTTTTGCCCGTTACCCAAGAGTAAATGTTTATCTTTGTGGCACTTTTACCGTAAATATCAAATGGCAGAACAATCACTAAAAGATAAGACAGCGAAAGGGCTCTTCTGGGGAGGGGTGAGCAATGGGGTGCAGCAGTTGTTGGGGATGTTGTTTGGTATTTATCTGGCTCGGATTCTTAATGCGGAGGATTATGGGTTGGTAGGGATGTTGGCGATATTTAGTGGAATTGCTGGTACGATTATCAATAGTGGATTTACGGTAGCGCTAACAAATAATCAAAATGCGACTCATAAGGATTATAATGCGGTGTTTTGGTTTACCTTTTTTATCGGTTTGATTTTATATTTAGTGCTGTTTCTGGCTGCGCCGTTGATTTCTGAGTTCTATCACCGACCGGAACTAACAGCTTTATCCCGTGTTTTGTTCATTAGCTTTTTCGTCTCTGGGATTGCTTCCGTTCCTTATACGGTCATGTTTAAAAGGCTGATGGTTAAGGAACAGGCCAAAATTGATATTCTGTCTTTGTTCTTCTCGGGGATTATAGGGGTTAGTCTCGCCTTAAATGGCTTCGCTTATTGGGCGATCGCTTTGCAGAGTATGTCATACGTGACGATTAATTCTTTGCTGAAGTGCTATGTCTCGCCGTGGCGTCCTACATTTGAATTTGATTTTTCCCCATTGAGGCATATGTTCTCTTTTAGCGTGAAGCTCTTCTTGACCAATGTGTTTACCCAAATTAATACGAATATATTTTCTGTATTATTAGGGCGGTTCTATGATGCTCGGCAAGTAGGATTTTATTCTCAAGGTAATAAATGGCAGGGTATGGGCAATACGTTTATTTCAGGGATGATCAATAGTGTCGCTCAACCGGTTCTTGTCTCGGTGGGGGATGACTTGTGCCGGCAAAGGAATGTGTTTAGGAAAATGGTCCGTTTTGGCTCCTTTGTATCCTTTCCTGTGATGCTTGGTCTTGCTTTTGTCGGGAAAGAATTTATCTGTGTGCTTATCGGGGATAAATGGCTACCCAGCGTACCCTTCCTACAACTTTTTTGCATATGGGGAGCGGTGAGTTTCTTATGGAATCTATATTCAAACCTGTTGATCTCTCATGGGAAGTCTGATTTGTATATGTGGGGTATTGTTTTTGTTGGGATGATACAACTTCTCTGTGTGTTTGCTTTTCTGCGTTATGGTATATATTATATGTTAGGGGCTTACATCAGCGTTTACTTCTTGGGAATCCTATTTTGGCATTATTTTGCCTCACGGCTTATCTGTTTGGGCCTAATATATGTGATAAAGGATATGTTACCTTATTTGTTCGCTACATTCTTGTCATTTTTTATCGTATGGGTGTTGACCTATCAGATAGAAGATATGTTGCTATTGCTAATCTTGAAGATCGTTTTGTCAGTACTCTCTTATGTGGTAATTATGTGGCTAGGTAATTCAGTGATATTTAAAGAGGCATTGACCTATTTAAGAAAAAAGTGAAACATGAAGCAATATATAAATCATTTGTACTTTAAGATTAAGGTCGCATTCTTTTATTGGGGTGTGTGGTTGATTAATCAGCTAATACGGCCTAATTGCCTTGATGTGAAAAATATTCCGATCATTATTAATAATAGGAATCGATTAACTTATATGAAAATGTTGATATCCTCTTTAGAGAAAAGAGGATACAATAATATATATATTATTGATAATGATTCTACCTATCCTCCACTATTGGATTATTATAGTAAAGAATGCATTTATCCTGTTTTTTATTTGAATAAAAATGTGGGTTATAATGCTTTATGGGATTCCGGTTTGATCCGTAAGTTCAGGAAAAACTATTTCGTTTATACAGATTCAGATGTTGTCTTATCGGATGAATGCCCAGCTGATATCTTGGAAAAGGCTTATTCTATATTAGGACGATATTCGAAAGTACATAAAGTAGGGCCAGCCTTAGAGGTGAAAGATATTCCGGAAGAAAATTGGAAAGCAGTGTGGAATACTCAATCGGATAGTTGGCAAAAAGTGATACATGGTGATGATTTTTTACTTTATGAGGCCATGATTGATACGACATTTGCCTTATATAGACCTTTTGTAACGAAGCACCTAGGTGTTTTCCGTAATCAAATTCGGATGGGGTATCCTTATGTCGCTAAACATATGCCTTGGTATGAGAGAGAAAATCATATGCCGGAAGATTCATTATACTATCAACAAACAGCAAATATTGAATCTACTTGGTATAAGAGGAGCTAAATAATGATCAATTCATGTAGTTATGAAAAAGATAGTATTGATATTTAATCATTTTGAGAGAGAGCATTTTGGAAAAGATGTCTTTCTATTTCCTTATACTTTGTCTAAATGTGTGGGAGGGAAAGCCATGATTGTATATCCTGAGACATCTTCAAATAAAAATTTTCCAAGTGAATATAGAAATGTAACCCTAAAATCGCTTCCTTTTAAGGGGAAAGAATCTAGCTGGTTCTTATATCGGGAATGGAATTTTTTAATTTTCTTAATTAGAAAATCCAAAGAGATTGATATCCTTTTACGGATACATTTTACGTTTATGACAGCTTTATTTGTGCTGTTATATAAAATGATAAATCCAAAAGGTATTACTGCCGTCAAGTTAGATGGCTATCTAGATCCATTATTCTTTAGTTCTGATTCTCTTTCGTTATTTAAGAGATTGAAACATAAAGTATTTTTTAGAACTTTAAGGCAAGTGGATTTATTAACGGTAGAGACTCAATGCTTATATGATAGGTTATATAAGGAATTTATAGATGTTTATGATATAAAACTGAAATTGGTGTTAATGCCAAATGGCTTTGATGAAGAAACATTGAAAACTCTGTCCATTGTAGAGAAGGATTTTGGACATAAAGAGAATCATTGTTGTCCCATTAAAATCTAAAAGAGTTCTTTGAAATATTTGAAATTTAGTTAGTTACAGCGATTTTCCGAGCGAACGGACTTGAATTTGTAGCTTTGCATCAGATTAATCCGATGGCATATGTTCCAAGACAAATACGTTTTCGCTCAATTGGCTTCATTTCTGAATCGAAGTAAGTTTAACCGCATAGTCACCAAGTATGATGGTGATAAATATGTGAAGCACTTCACCTGCTGGAATCAACTACTTGCTTTGATGTTTGGTCAACTTTCTAATCGTGAAAGTCTGCGAGATTTGATAGTTGCTCTTGAAGCTCATCATTCCAAATGTTATCATTTAGGAATGGGTAAAAATGTATCAAAGTCATCGCTGGCAAGAGCAAATCAAGATAGAGACTATCACATCTTTGAAGAATATGCTTACTACCTGGTTAGCGAAGCACGACAAAAGTGTGCTAATCATATTTTCAAACTTGGCGGTAACGTTTATGCTTTCGATTCGACTACTATTGACCTGTGCCTTTCAGTCTTTTGGTGGGCAAAATTCCGCAAAAAGAAAGGTGGTATCAAAGTGCATACATTATATGATGTGGAAACACAGATTCCTGCATTCTTTCATATCACGGAAGCATCCGTACACGATTCTAAAGTTATGATTGAAATTCCTTATGAACCAAGCTCTTATTACATCTTTGACCGCGGTTATAACAACTTCAAAATACTGTATAAAATTCATCAAATTGAAGCCTACTTTGTTGTCAGAGCAAAAAAGAATCTCGGGTACAAATCCATCCAATGGAAACGTAGGCTGCCTAAGAATGTGCTTTCAGACGCAAGTGTATTTCTGACAGGATTCTATCCTAAACAATATTATCCAGAGCCACTTAGATTGGTTAAATATTGGGATGAAGAACAAGAACGAGAATTTACATTCATAACCAATGCGATGCATATATCTGCGCTTCAAGTTGCTGAACTTTATAAAAATCGCTGGCAGGTAGAGCTGTTTTTCAAATGGCTCAAGCAGCACCTTAAAATCAAAAGATTTTGGGGAACTACAGAGAATGCTGTTCGAATACAGATATATGCTGCTATATGCGCTTACTGTTTGGTGGCAATCATTCAACACGATATGCAACTGAACAGAAGTACATATGAAGTGTTACAAATACTGAGCATCTCATTGACTGATAAGACTCATCTGAGAGACCTCTTTGATAAAACTAAATTTCAAAATGACAAAGAACGATTCGGACCAAATGGGCCAAGTTTATTTAATTTTTAATTCGTCCCAATTTTAATGGGACACTAATGAAAGAGAATATAATGATTACGGTAGGTAGATTGGGAACATATCAGAAAAATACGGAAATGCTTTTAAACGCATTGGACTTAATGGAACTTAGGGATTGGAAAGTGTATTTGATAGGTAGCATTTCAGAGGATTTGGACTTTTTTTTGAAGGATTTTTTTATGAGAAACCCGTCAAAAAAGGAATCAGTCTTTTTTGTGGGTCCAATTTATGATAAAAAGAGTTTATGGGAGTTCTATAATAGGGCGAAGGTTTTTATATTAACATCGAGATTTGAAGGCTATCCTTTAGTTCTAACAGAGGCTAAGAGATTTAGAAATTATATTGTTTCAACAGAATTGGATGCTTCGGAAGATTTATTAGAGAATGGGAAATATGGTTGTTTGATAGCCCAAGAGAATTATAAGGAACTCGCTTTATTTTGTCAAAAAATCATCAATGGAGAAATTTGTATTGATGTGTATGAAAATTATGATAAAGAAGATATCTCTTGGGATATGATTATGAGAAAACAAGAAAAAGTGATGAACAAATTTTTGTAATAAGGATGGTGGATGTTTCTGTTATATATGTCAATTATAGAACTATACAATTGATATTGGATAGTGTCAAATCCATTAAAGAAAGAACCTTAGGCATAAGTTATGAGATTATTGTTGTCGATAATGCTTGTGATGAGGAATCATTTCGTTTGATAAAAGACCGTTATCCGGAAATAATATGTATTCAGTCAGTTGATAATCTGGGATTTGGTAAAGGAAATAACTTGGGGATTGAGCAGGCTCAAGGTGATTTTGTGTTATTTCTGAATCCAGATACAGTTTTACGGAATAATGCGATAGATATACTTTGTCGTTTCATGAAGGATAATCCGTCTGTAGGGGGCTGTGGAGGTAACCTATATGATGAAGAGGGAAACGCTACTACTTCTTTTAGCCGTAAATACCCGTCTTTTTTATGGGAACTATTAGGGATCTTATATATACCTTCACTTTGTATTTCGTCGAGGCGTTCTTTATTCTTTAATTATGAAGGAAAGCCGATAAAGGTTGCTTCTGTGATAGGTGCGGATTTGATGGTAAGGAGAACGGTGCTATCCTCTGTAGGAGGTTTTGATGCGGATTTCTTCATGAATTATGAGGAGACAGAATTATGTCTTCGGATTCATCGGTCGGGTTGGGATATATATTCAGTGCCTTCGGCTCAAATCACACATTTGGAGGGGCGTGCCTCTTATATAAAACAATCTCGTCTTTATTTCTTGTATGAGGGACAATATATTTATTTCCGGAAGGTTTATGGTAAATTTGGGTGTCGATTGATTTTTGCCATTACGCAACTGAAGAGTTATGTTCGGATTTTTCAGTTTCTTTTGTTGGGAAATCGGAAAAGAGGGGCTTACTGGAAAATGAAACTAGAGACGAACAGGGAGGTCTGGAACTCCGAAAGAATAAAACGTATTTTGAAATGAAAAAGAAGCTAGTGGTTTTTCATCCGGCGATAGCTCCTTATCGAGTAGATTTTTTTAATTCCTTGAATAAGGAGTTTGATGCTATATTCTATTTTGAGTTTGGAGATGTATTGGAGCAATCTTTCGCTCAAGATAAGTTGAGAGGACGATTGAAGTTCGTACCCCATTTTTTGGCTCCGGGATTATTTGGAATTAAGAATCTAAGGACGCAGGTTTTCTCGATATTGAGGAAGGAACAGCCGAATGTGGTATTTTGTAGTGAGTATAATATATTGGGTTTATTATTGTTGGTTTATAAATTTCTATTCAACTGGAAATTGTCTATTTTTACGATCTGTGATGATAGCAAAGAGATTGCTGAAAGCGCAACTCTTGTGAAAAGATGTATGCGTTTTATTGTGGTTAAGTTTTACAGTGGTATTATCTTGACAAACGACGATGTGTTGTCTTGGTATGTTAAACACTTTCAGGCGAAGCAGAAATTTTTGTTTTTCCCGATTATCCAAAAAGATCAAGATTTTAGGTTGCTATTGGAGAATGCGTTGCCTGTTTCTAAGATGTTGGAGGATACGTATCATTTGAGAGGAAGGCAAGTTCTGCTGTTTGTTGGGCGTTTAATAGATATCAAGAATTTATTCTTTTTACTGGATGCCTTGGCCTTGGTCGTAGATAGGTATCCTAAAGCTGTTCTTTTATTTGTGGGTGATGGTGATCAGCGAGTCGCTTTAGAGCGACATGCGGAGAGAAATGGATTGGCTGACCATGTGATTTTCGCAGGGAAAAAGCAAGGTAAGGATCTATATGCTTATTATAATGTCGGTCAGATATTTGTGCTGCCAAGTTATTATGAGCGTTTTGGAGCGGTGGTGAATGAGGCATTATTGGCTGGTTGTTATACCTTATGCTCTGTTGTTGCGGGTGCGGCTTGTTTGATTGAGCCGCAAAAAAATGGTGATCTCTTTGATCCGGCATCTAAAAAGGATCTTGCGGAGAAATTGGCGCAAGGTCTAGAGTGTTGTAAGGATCTGAGACATATATCGTTAAAAGCAAATAATATGTGTTATAGTTACGATCTGTATATAACCTCTTTTTTTAATCAGTTAAATTCTATAATAGATAAGTAAGAATGGATATTCGTTTATATTGGGAGAAAGTTTATTGGGCGTTGGCGAAACGTGTTTTTAAAAGAAAGCAGAAAACTTATGAGGATTGGTTGGCGAAAGGATATACCAATCAACCACTTGTTAGCTTTATTATAGAATCTCATAATAAAAGTGTGGGAGTCAAACGTATTGTCAGCGAATTACGTGAGTATCCGAACGCTGAGATCGTAGTAATAGATGATGGTTCTGAGTACAAACATACTAAGTCTCTTATGAGGTATCTTACTCGTGGTAATGAATTTTTAGTACGAGCTAATGATTTATATGAGAATGTGATGTATGATAAAACCATTCGTTTTGCGAATGGCGAATATATTGTTTTAATGCAGGATGATGATGAGATAACCGATCTGGATTGGGTTGATAAGGGTGTCTCTTATTTTAAGAAATATCCGGATATGGTTATTCTCGGTGGTTTGAATGGATTGGAATTTGTTACCGATGATAAGGAAAAGTGGGGATATGTGGATTTGTATAAGGATGATAGACTACGAGATAAAGATTTTTATTTTGTGCATGCAGTAAACCGGGCCCCTATGTTGTTAAACAAGAGATTGTTCCTAGATCATTTGGGACATATTGATTTCTCTTTTGCTCCCTTTCAATGCGATGATTGCGAGCTGTGTCTACGTGCGTGGTTGTGTGGCTTGAAAGTAGGGTGGTATAACGCCGGCTTTAAGTCCATGATCGCTGGTGGAATGCGTATTTGGAATAAGGGGTTGATGGGATTTCAAGAAATCAAGAATCGAGGGAAATTGTATGAGATGTATAAATTTTCTTCAAGTAAAGTCTCTGAGTTAGTAGAGGTCGCAAATAAACAACTAAAGTCATAAAAAGATATGTCCATTGATGAATATAGGAGAATAAATAAATCTTTTAAGAGAGTTCTGATATTTAAGATAGGGCTCAACTCTGGTTTTTTTTCTGAATATAATAATATGATTCTGGCAATGTTGTATTGCTTAGAAAACCGGATTCAATTCAAACTATCATCAAATGGTGCGAATTTTAACACCCAGTTTGGTTGGAATGGCTATTTTGATAGTTTTTGTGATTCTGTAGTAGATAATAGATTACACTATAGAACGTTAGATTGGAGATATTCTTTGAAATTAGTTGTTAAACGTTTTGATCGATTAGCTGTACATTCTCTTTTTTCATATATGAGTTTTTGGAAAAAAGAGTTATTAACGCAAGATGTTTTTGGCAAATGCCGGGATAAATTGAGGTATCGAAAAAGACACGTTATTCCGGAGCTGGGATTTCGAGGAAGTACGCAGGAGATATGCTCTATGCTTGTCTGTTTAACTTGGAAATATAATGATTCTACGAATAAAAGAATAAAAGAAATTCTAAAGACTCTTTCCCTCCCTGATAAATATGTATCTATCCATGTGAGGAGAGGTGATAAAATTGTAGAAAGTCCTTATTATTCCTTAGAACGATATTTTGAGAAGTTAGGTACGAAAAATAAGAATTTATTTGTAGCCACAGATGATTATACTGTTATTGAAGATATAAAAAAGAAATATCCTGATTGGAATGTTTGGACATTATGTTCTCCTTTGGAAAGAGGATATGTTCAGTCTGTTGCGGATAAAGAGAGTTTTCAGGAGAAAGATCGGAATATGATTTTGTTGTTTGCCACAATGGAGATCTTGAACCGATCAGAGCGATTTGTAGGAACCTATAATTCTAATATAGGAATGTTTCAAGGTATGAGAAATCCGTCGATTTGTAGTGGTGTGGATTTTGATCATTGGGTAGTTTGGTAAATGGAGACTGGAGTATGAGAGAAAACCAACATACCGAATTTAAGGAGTCATGGCATGACGAATATACCCGTTATATATCAGCTTTCTGTAATACGGAGGGTGGTGTATTATATATCGGTATCGATGATAAAGGAGAAGTTGTAGGGATAGAGCAGCCAAAGAAGTTGATTGAGAAACTTCCGAACTTTATCGCTCAGAAAACGGGTATTATGCCTCTTATCCATTTGAGGGAGAAGGCTGGTAAAGAATATTTGGAAATAGAAGTCCAACCTTCTGCCATGCCGATTTCCGTGCATGGACGGTATTATACCCGGAGTGGAAGCGTTACTTCCGAGTTACAGGGGAATCAGTTAAATATGTTCTTGGCTGCGAAAATGGGGTTGACATGGGAAAGTGTGATCGAGGAGGATTTCTCATTGGAGGACATAGATACCGAGACTGTAGAACGTTTTAAGCTATTGGCTAAAGATCGGGTTCCTTCCATTGAGCAGGAAACGGATCTGCTGGCTTTAATGGAGAGGTTGAATTTGGTCGTAGGAGGCCGTTTCAAGAGAGCCGCTGTGGTCCTGTTTGGAAAGAACGTGCAGAGATATGTGTTACAAGCTCGTATTAAAATAGGAAAGTTCCTTACCGATACGGAGGTACTGACAACCGATATTATCGAGGGGAACCTGATTCAGCAGGTGGATCGGGCTTTGGATATATTGCGAACGAAATATTTATTAAGTTATATATCGTATGAGGGGATTCATAGGCGTGAGAAACTGGTTTATCCCTACGAGGCTCTGCGGGAAGCCTTATTGAATTCGATTATCCATCGAGAATATTTTGTTTCTTCCGAAATTCAAATTCGTGTTTACGAAAATAAACTGGTGATAGGAAATGAAGCTCGTTTACAAGATATCACGGTAGAGGATTTATCTCGATCTCACCCCTCTAGGCCTCATAATAAATTGATAGCGGATGTCTTTTACAAGGCAGGTTTTATTGAAAGTTGGGGGCGGGGAACACAACGTATTATTGATAACTGCGTAGCTGAGGGATTATCCGCTCCTATGTATGAGTATAAGATGGGATTTTTGTACTTAACTTTTTCTCATGAGCGGGTAAATGAGCGGGTAAATGAGCGGGTAAATGAGCGGGTAAATGAGCTTACTGATACAGAGAGAGCTGTCTATAGGCTCGTTGCAAATAAGCCATCTGTTACTCAATTAGAATTAGCTGCGGAGTTGCGGCTAACGGTACAATATATTCGCAAAATAATGAAGGCGTTGAAAGATAAGAATTACATAGAACGTGTAGGTGCAGATAAAAATGGTTATTGGAAAATAATAGAGAAGTCATGAAGATATTGATATTAAATACCTCTGAATTAACTGGTGGAGCGGCAGTCGCCGCGAACCGACTAGCGAAAGCATTGGGTAAATCTGGTGTAGAGGTTTCTATGTTAGTACGTGATCGGAAAACAGACCATGTAAAAGTTTTCTCTGTAAATAATTCATGGACTTCACATAGGCTTAATTCTTTTCGTTTCATTTGGGAACGACTGATAATCTTTATCTGTAACTTCTTTAGCAAGAAGAACCTCTTTCAAGTTTCCATAGCCAATACAGGCACGGACTTATCGAAGCACCCATTAGTGCAACAGGCGGATGTGATTCATCTGCATTGGGTTAATCAAGGATTTCTATCTCTTTCTGATATTAAGAAATTAGTAAATACCGGAAAACCCATTGTGTGGACTATGCATGATTTGTGGCCTGCTACGGCTATTTGTCATTATCCGGGAGGATGTGAGAAGTATATATCGAATTGTTATCAGTGCCCGATGCTGAAACGAAATCCGTTTTTTGATTTAGCGGCTTCTGTTTTTAAGGAGAAAGGGAAAATAGGGTTATCTAAGATTACATTTGTCGGTTGTAGCCGATGGATAATGGAAGAGGCCAAAAAAGGCAATTGGTTGAGAACAGCCTGTTTTACCTCGATTCCTAACCCGATTGACGTGACAGCCTTTAAGCGTATGGAAAAGCGGGTGGCCCGTAAACGATTCGGCCTGCCGGAAGATAAGTTCCTTCTTCTTTTTGCCGCCGCTAAGCTTTCAGATACCCGGAAGGGAGCGATTTTTTTGATCGAGGCTTGCGAAAAACTAAAAGAGAAATACCAAGATCGCATAGAAATCGTGTTGATGGGAAATAGCTCGGAAGAATTGATTAGCCAGTTTCCTTTTAAGGTGAATACGCTGGGATATATATCGGATCAAGACTCTATGATTTCCGTTTATGCCTGTGCCGATATGTTCGTTATTCCTTCGTTGGAGGATAACTTACCCAATACGATTATGGAGTCGATGGCATGCGGTACGCCTTGTGTGGGATTTGAGACAGGAGGGATTCCAGAGATGATAGATCATTTGAAGAATGGGTATGTAGCTAAATATAAGGATACTGAAGATTTAGCGGAGGGAATTAAGTGGATAATAGATAGCCGGGAATCTTTACAATTAAGTGAGGCTTGCATTCGAAAGGTCCATGATTGTTATCAAGAATCGGTTGTAGCGGGGAGGTATATTGATTTGTATCGGAGTTTAACTTCGCCTTAGAATGAATTCTTTGGATATTTCATCTATATCAAGAATATAGTTACTTTTGTGAAAAATGGAAGTTACTATATAGTATAGGAAGGAATGCTATGAGATGAAAGAGTATTTATCAAATGTTTTAGAGATATTGGAAGAAAAAGGCGTTTTGAACGAATCGTATGATCTGGAGTTCAAAAGTGCGAAGGGGGGGCTTCCTCGGTCTCTTTGGGAGTCTTATTCTGCGTTTGCTAATTCCGAGGGAGGTACAATTATTCTTGGCGTTTCCGAAAAAGATAATTATTGTTATTTGGATGGTTTAGGAGAGGATGTTGTGCGTAAGTGGCTTGATGATTTTTGGAATCAGATAAACAATAAAGAAAAAGTGAGCGTTAACCTTTTGACGGCTAAGGATGTTCGTATAGAAAAGGTGAAAGATGATATTAATGTATTAATCATAAGGGTGCCTCCCGCAAGTTTTCGTTATCGTCCGGTTTATATAGGAACGGATATGTTAAAAGGAACTTATAGGCGAGATCATACTGGAGACTATAGGTGCATGCCAGAGGAAGTAAAGCGAATGTTGGCAGATTCCTTGCCTGATAAACCCGATTCTCTTGTGTTGGAACATTCGACGATAGAGGACTTGGATTTGCCAACATTAGATCAATATCGAAATATTCTTCGAAGTGTTAAACCCATGCATCCCTTTTTGACACTTGATAATCTTCCTTTTTTGCAGAGGTTGGGAGCTTGGAAAGTAAATCGAGCGACAGGAACTTATGGTTTAACTGCCGCAGGATTATTGATGTTCGGAAAAACACAATCAATACAAGAATTTTTCCCGGACTATCATGTCGATTACCAAGAGATATCCAATCAAGGGAGTCGCTGGATAGACCGTATATATCCAGATGGTACATGGGAGGCTAATCTTTTTCAATTTTTTCATAGGGTATGGCCTAAATTAAGTTTTTCTTTGCCCAAACCATTTTTATTGGAGAATGGGAGGAGACGTGATGAAGGTGCTATCCATGAAGCTTTGCGTGAGGCTTTTGCAAACAGTATTATTCATGCGGATTATAGGGGGCAGGGAGGAATTGTTATAAAGAAATATCCGGATCGATTCCTGTTCGTGAATCCGGGTTATATGTTAGTTCCTTTGGAACAGTATTATAAAGGAGGATGTAGTGTCCCGAGGAATACTACGATACAAACCATGTTCTCTTTATTAGGTTATGGTGAAAAAGCAGGGTCGGGTAGTCTTCGGATAATGTCGGCTTGGGCTAGTGCGCATTGGAGAAAACCGTTTATATCTATGACCAATAGACCGGATCGTGTTTGTCTAGATTTAAAAATGGAAGTATTGTTGCCTAAGGATAGTTTGGAGCACTTAGAATATATATTTGGGAAGGATGTTCGTAATATGTATGGGGATGCTTTGGTTATATTGTCTACCGCTGAGATAGAAGGGGTTGTCTCAAATCTTCGATTACAGGGTTTACTTAATAAACATTCCTCGGAGATATCTATTATGTTAAAAGATTTATGTTCGCAAGGATATTTAAATCCAGAGAATAAGGGACGTTGGACTTCTTATCATTTGAATAAGGGAATAGGACTTAAACAAGGAAGTTTATTTGAGAACTTGGATGGACACCTTAATGAAAAGATGGACACCTCGGACAAGAAAGATGGACACCTTAATGAAAAGATGGACACCTCGGACAAGAAAGATGGACACCTTGGCAGAAATATGCAAGAAATTAAAAGCTCAGAATTAAAGTCTTATATTGTAGAAATTTGCTCAAGTAGGTATTTAACAATCGAGGAGATTGCGGTAAAAACCCGACGTACTTCAAAATATCTGAAGAATAAGATAGTATCTCAATTATTGAAAGATGGGCTTTTAGAACGTTTATATCCTACTACTCCAAATCATCCTAATCAAGCATATAAAAAGAAACAACAATGAATCAGCAACCTACATTTTCGATCATAACGATCACCTATAATGCGGAGCGATGGTTGGAGCGTACGATATTGAGCGTACTTAGCCAGTCGTATCCGAATATCGAGTATATATTGATTGACGGAGCGTCGAAGGATAAGACCGTAGAGATCATCAAGCAATATGAGTCCGGTATCGCTTCTTGGATAAGCGAGCCTGATAAAGGCTTGTATGATGCTATGAATAAGGGATTGAAGCGGGCTACGGGGGATTATGTGTGGTTCCTGAATGCGGGGGATACACTTTATACCGCAGATACCGTGCAAAGAATTGTGGCGTCTTTGAAAAAGAAAGTATCTTTGCCAGACGTGATTTACGGAGAAACCCGGATCGTTGACGCGGAGGGTAGATCATTAGGGATGCGCAGATTGAAAGCACCGGAGAAACTGACTTGGAAGAGTTTCCGGATGGGAATGTTGGTTTGTCACCAGTCGTTTATATCAAAACGGGAGATCGCTCCGTTATATAATACGGAATACCGTTTGACGGCGGATTATGATTGGTGTATCCAATGTCTGAGACGATCGAAAAGAATACATAATACACGTTTGATCCTGTCTAATTTTTTGGAGGAAGGGTTAAGTAGTGTGAACCGGAAAGCTTCCTTAAAGGAGCGATATGAGGTCATGTGTAAGTATTATGGCAAGGTGTCGACGATTCTGTTGCATGGTTGGTTCGCCGTGAGATTCTATTTTGCCAAATGGTTTAAAGGTAGAGTATAAACAATAAATTATAGATAAGTTTTATGCGGAGTATAATGAGTAAATGGGGAAAACATATCGCAGCGATAGCCGTATTCTTGGTATTGACGGTGATTTATTTTTCTCCGGCCGTATTTGAGGGTAAAGTCGTCCGGCAAGGGGATACGGAAAAGGCTATCGGTATGGGGAATAGCCAGATGGATGAATATGAGAAGACGGCCCAACCGGGAGAATTCAGCGCATGGTCTGATGCTATGTTTGGCGGAATGCCTTATGTGTCGGGATATGGAAATCCGGCTCCACGATTTCCCGGATATCTTTTAGTGGAGAAGCCTTTAAAAGCGCTGGGGTATATGGATGCGGGGATGGTGTTTACCGGATTCGTTTGTTTCTATATCTTGATGTGTGTCATGGGCGTAAATTGGTGGTTGGCGATCGCTGGTGCTATCGCTTTCGCTTTAGCGTCTTATAATCTGATCATTATAGAGGCCGGCCATGTCACGAAAGCGTATGTAATCGCTTATATGCCATTAACGTTGGCGGGTATGGCCCTGTTGTTCAAGCGTAAGTATTTATGGGGGGCGGTCGTGTTCTTGTTGGGTGTCGCTTTCTCTATCGCGAATACGCACCTGCAAATCACTTATTATTTATTATTACTTTGCTTCTTCGTTTATTTGGGATATTTGTTCAATAAACTGAAGGAAAAAGCTTATAAAGAACTGGGTACGGTAACCGCTATTATGGCTGGATGCGTGATATTGGCGGTGTTGCCGAATGCCCAGAATATGTATGCTCAATGGGATTTGGGACAGAACTCTATCCGTGGGGCTACGGAATTAACGACAACGACCCCTTCGGGCGAGAAGATCTCTTCCGGCTTGGACAAGGATTATGCGTTCGCTTGGAGCTATGGAAAAGGGGAGTTGTTGACCTTGTTGGTTCCGAATGCCTATGGTGGAAGTTCGGGTGGAATGCTAGGCCCGGATTCTGAGTTATATAAGGAATTAAGGGCGAAAGGCGCTCAAGTCGGAAAAGAGGTACAGGCTCCTACCTATTGGGGAGAGAAGACATTTACTTCCGGGCCGGTTTATTTCGGGGCATTGGTCTGCTTCTTGTTTGTTCTGGGAATGTTCGTGATCCGGAATCCGATGAAATGGTGGTTATTCGGAGGTTCTGTCTTTTTGATATTGCTGGCATTGGGACGTAATTTTGATAACTTCAATGACTTTATGTTCCATTACTTGCCGATGTATAATAAGTTCCGTACCGTAGAGATGGCATTGGTTATTCCGGGTATGGTATTTCCTATTATCGCTATATGGGGATTGAAAGAGGTGTTATCCGAGACCGTGAGCGATGCCTTGTTGAAGAGAGGATTGATCGCTGCTTTGGCTATCACGGGGGGGCTTTCTTTAATCCTTTGGTTGATGCCGAGTATGCTGTTGGATTTCCGTTCTTCTTTCGACGCTCAATATCAGTTGCCGGATTGGTATTACAACGCCTTGTTAATGGATCGTGCTTCCTTGGCTTCGGCGGATGCGTTGCGCTCTTTGGTCTTTATCTTATTAGGGGCGGCTTTGTTGTTCTGGTTCTATACCTCGAAAGATCGGAAAAAGGTGGCGACATTCGTAGGGATCGGTGTTGCGGTCTTGATGTTGGTTGACTTATGGACGGTGGATAAACGGTATTTGAACGATAGTAACTTTATCCGCCAGAAACCTACAGAGGTATATAAAGAGACGGTAGCCGATCAAGAAATCATGAAGGATAAGGACCTTTCTTATCGTGTCTTGAATTTGAATAATCCTTTCTTGGAGACAACGACCTCGTACTATCACCATTCCGTCGGTGGTTATTACGCTGCGAAGCTGAGACGGTACCAAGAACTGATCGACCACCGTCTGCAAGGAGAGCTTAACTCGGTTATCGGGGCTTTCCAGAAAGCGCAGACCGCAGAGGATTTGATGGGGGCGTTCGCTGCTTGCCCGTCCTTGAATATGCTCAATACACGTTATATTATCTATAATCCGGAGCAACCGCCTTTGAGGAATCCGTTTGCTTTCGGCAACGCTTGGTTTGTGGATAAAGTGGAGGTCGTGGAGAATGCGGATGCGGAAATAGCGGCGTTGAATACGATCAATCCGTTAACGACGGCGGTTGTCGATAAACGTTTCGCTGATGAGGTGAAAGGTTTCACGCCTCAATTGGACTCTACTGCTACGATAACATTGGATAGTTATCGCCCTAATAAATTAGTTTATACGACGAAGACGAATTCTGAGCAATTAGCGGTATTCTCAGAGATCTATTATCAACCGGGATGGGAGGTAACTATTGATGGTAAGCCCGCTTCGCATTTCCGGGCGGATTGGATATTACGAGCTATGTTAGTTCCTGCGGGAGAGCATCAGATCGTATTTGAGTTTAGACCGCAAGGTTATATTACGGCGGCTTATATTACCTCTTTCAGTTCGTTGATTATCTTGTTGTTATTGATTGGTGCGGTAGGATATTCGGTTTGGAAAGCTAGAAAGCAAAAAGAGATATAAATTCCGGTTGGTTGTAGAGACGGGGCACACCCCGTCTCTACAACTAGATGAAACCGCTATTGATAAAATCGAGCAGTTTTCTCGTTAGGGTTTCCCACGAGAGAGCTGCTTTTTCTTTGGATATGTTCGCAGGGATGGTGGCTTGCTGTGAGGGGGTGAAAAGTTCCTCGATACCTTGGGCGAGGGCCGTTGCGGATATCTCAGGCACTACGATGCCTGTACCCGGCTTTTCGATGCTGTTCTTGAAATCGCCTACGGGAGTACTTAACATAGGTAAATCGTAATTGTAGGCTACGGATACGACACCACTTTGAGTGGCGGAGCGATAGGGGAGTACTAAGGCATCCGCCGCTGAGAAATAAATGGGGATTTCCTCGTCGCTGATATATTCACAGTGGACGAATATACGTTCTTTTGCCGGAGATGCATCGATCAGAGCCTGATACTTCTCGAAACTACCGTAACATTCGCCGGCTATAATGAGATGGTAATCCTCGTTAAGCTGTCCCATCGCTTCTATCAGCAGGTCTAATCCTTTATAATCCCGTATCAGTCCAAAGAATAGAAGATTCTTTTTGGACGGATGGATTCCTAATTTCCGGCATGCCTCGTTCTTGTTGATCTTACTCCCGAAATGATTATAAAGCGGGTGTGGGTTCTGGATATATTTAGCGCCCGGGTAAAGTTTCCGCAAATCATACCGCACGTTATCGCTCATCACGATAAAGCCATGGCATTGCTTGAAAAGTAACGAAGCTAAAGGCTTGTCGAAGAAACGCGGCTCATGGGGAATCGCGTTGTGGATAAGGGTGATTACCTTACAATGCTTTTTCATCCGATTTGCTACGTGGGCGTATCCGGGAACGAAAAAGGACATCCAGTAAGAGATAATCAGTACGTCCGGCGCATAGGAACGAATGGCGTTTACGGTACTGAAATAACTAACCGGGTTGACGCTATCTAATACTCGCACGCTCTCGATTTCGATCGCACGGTCTCCCGCTTCTACGTATTGAGTCTTGCCGGGAAATAAGATATCCGGATAAAGACGTTTGAAGTTGAAAGCCTTTACTTCATGACCTTCTTTTACTAATTCCGTATAGAGCATCCCGCTGAATTGGGCGATACCGCCACGATAGGGATAAATGGGGGAGAGAATAGCGAAACGCATGGTAATTGAAAATTAAGAATTGAAAATTGAAAATTAAGAATCGAGAACTACAGGAGCTGCCCTCCCTTCATTATCAATTCTCAACTTTCAATCTTCAATTAATTAGTATCTGTAATGATCAGCCTTGTACGGTCCTTCTACCGGTACGCCGATATAATCAGCTTGCTTTTGTGATAATGTAGATAATTTCACGCCGATACGTTCCAAGTGTAGGCGGGCAACTTCCTCATCCAAACGTTTCGGCAAACGATATACGCCTACCTCATAGGCCATTTGCCATAAATCCATCTGGGCAAGAACTTGGTTCGTAAATGAGTTGCTCATTACGAATGATGGGTGTCCCGTAGCGCAACCTAAGTTTACCAAGCGTCCCTCTGCCAATAAGAAGATGGAGTTTCCGTTCGGGAACGTATATTTGTCCACTTGAGGCTTGATATTCGTGTGCTTGATATTCGGATAGTTGACAAGCTTATCCACCTGTATCTCGTTGTCGAAGTGACCGATGTTACATACGATCGATTGGTCTTTCATCTGTGTCATATGCTCGATCGTGATGATATCGCAGTTTCCGGTGGTCGTAACGAAGATGTTACCCTCTTTCACGGCCTCTTCCATGGTCGTAACCTCGAAACCTTCCATAGCGGCTTGCAGGGCGCAGATCGGATCGATCTCGGTCACGAGTACACGGGCCCCGTAAGAGCGCATGGAGTGAGAGCAGCCTTTACCTACGTCACCATATCCGGCAACGACTACCACCTTGCCGGCGATCATTACGTCCGTAGCCCGCTTGATGCCGTCCGCCAAAGACTCACGGCAACCGTATAGGTTATCGAACTTGGATTTCGTCACGGAGTCATTAACATTGATAGCCGGAACCAGCAACTCACCTTTCTCCATCATCTGATACAGACGGTGAACGCCGGTGGTCGTCTCTTCCGATACCCCTTTCATCTCGGCTACCGTACGGTGCCAACGGCTGTTATCTTCTTGAAGGATACGATTTAATGTATCCAGGATTACCTGTTTCTCATGATTTCCGCCTTTGCGGTTGATAGTCTCCGCATCGTTCTCCGCACGATAGCCCATGTGAATCAGCAAGGAAGCGTCGCCGCCATCGTCAACAATCATGTGAGGGCCTTTACCTTCCGGGAAACGAAGCGCCATGTCCGTACACCACCAATACTCCTCCAGCGTCTCGCCTTTCCAAGCGAATACCGGTACGCCGTCCGCTGCGATAGCGGCAGCGGCATGATCTTGTGTGGAGAAGATGTTACAGCTAGCCCAGCGAACGTCCGCTCCCAACGCAACTAATGTTTCGATTAACACCGCCGTCTGAATAGTCATATGCAGTGAGCCGGTGATACGTGCGCCTTTCAAGGGTTTCTGATCGGCGTATTTCTGGCGTAGCGCCATTAATCCCGGCATTTCGTGTTCGGCGATCTCGATCTCTTTGCGACCGAATTCAGCCAAACTCATATCTGCCACTTTATAAGGCAGATTAGTTGGAAATAATTGTGACATAAATTAATACTATAAATGGTTGAGACGCAAAGGTACGAAAAAGCGTTGATAGTAGGTGTTCTTTATCTATGAATTTCCATCTAGGGCAGAGGCTTGCCGAGGGGTAGGTGGGTTTGTTACTGCAACCTGCCTTGCAGTAGTTCTGCAACAGCCATGCAGCATTACTGCAACCTGCATTGCAGTAACACTGCAATGCCGTTGCAGTATTGGACTCTCTGTAGTTTTGCGATTTAATGAATACTGAAGGCTCCATCTACCAATAGCGCGTGGCCATCTACGAAGCTCGCTTGCGGGCTGCATAGCCAAAGTACGGCGTTGGCGATCTCTTCCGGTTTGCCGAGCCGCCCTGCGGGAATGTCGCGCACCAGCTCCTTCTCCAAGGAAGGGTCACGCCGCATTAAGTCTTCCGCCATCGGCGTACGGATAACGCCCGGACATACGGCATTGATGCGGATATTCTTTGCCGCATAGTCGATAGCGGCGGTACGTGTCAGTCCGATAACGGCATGCTTACAGGCTATGTAGGCCGCTTGCCCCGGAAATCCCGTGACTCCACCTTGCGATGAGGTGTTGACGATGGCGCCGCCGCCTTGTTTCAGCATTTGCAGGATCTCATAACGCATGCAGTTCCAGACACCTTTCAAATCCACAGCCACGGTACGGTCGAATTCATCGTCGGTGATTTCCGCCATTGGGCGTTGCGGTGTTTGTATGCCTGCGTTGTTAAGAGCCGCATCCAGTCTTCCGTAGGTAGCTACGGTCCAGTCGATCATCTCTTTTACGGCTTGCGTGTTTGATACGTCGCACCGATATGCTACGGCCTTCTGTCCCTCGGCTACTAATTTCTCTACTTGTTCTCCCGGCTCACGGATGTCTGCCAATACGGTTATGTATCCAGCCTTGGCGAAGGCTTCAGCGCAAGCGAGTCCGATACCCATCGCTGAACCGGTTACTAAAGCTACTTTCTCTTCCATTGTCTTTGTCATGATCATTTGATTTACATTTTGTTATTATTTATGTCGCGAAGATAAGGAGGGAGTGGTATAGAGGCTTTGTTATGTGGTTCAAATAGCTTTGTTGTGTGGGCCATTATAAATATTATATATCCTCGGTTGGCGGTACGCCATACGCTATCTTATAGATTTTCGAGAAATGGGAAAGGTTCTTGAAGCCTACCTCGAAACAAATCTCCGAGACCTTACGCCCCCCCTTACGTATCAGCCCATGTGCGGCTTCAAGGCGGCGTCGGATGAGCCATTCCCGGGGCGAGAGAGCGCTACATTTCTTGAAATCACGTTTAAATGTGGAGAGACTGCGTCCCGTATAGTTGGCGATTTCTTCCATGGAAATATCGTTCATATAATTCCGCTCCATAAATTCCAGTATGTCTATCTTCCATGGATCGGTAAAATCGAAGATAGAGGCATATAGATTCTTGTCGGTATTGAGCAACACATAGACGCCCTCGACCATTTTTAGTTGAAGCAATTCGTCTGTCGGTTGGATCTTGGAATTGAAATAAGGGGTCATCGACTCAAACAAGCTTACGATATCGGGACGGTTGGACGGTAGCTTGTAAAGGCTTACCTGATCTCGCTTGGCGTCTTTAGGGAGAGTATTTCGATCTAATTTGCTGTAAAAGTCGCGTAGGAACTTCATGGTGAACATCAAGAAGATCGCCTTGAACTGCTCGCCATTCCATGCTTGTTTCGTCATCTGTACGCTGAAGTCCTTGCGGATGAAAGCGCATTCTCCTTTATGTAACCGGGTGATTTGGCCTTTCTCGTCGATTACCATCTCTCCGGAGTATACATACACCAACACATGCGAATGATTCCGGTGCAGGCAGCTCTTTCCGCCATCGAAATACATCGCTAAAAATAAATCCGAGTAACGCAGTGTGTTGATCCCGTCCATCGTTCTTTAGGAAAATGGGCGACACGGGAAGATCGTGCCGCCCATTATGAGGATTTTAAAGTAACTGTTAACTGTCCACTAAATCGTTAGGCCGGCGTGATACCTTGCTCTTGCAATAGTTTCAGCCCGAGGTCTTTCAACTTGAACTTCTGTATCTTTCCGCTTCCGGTCATCGGGAAGGTATCGACGAAGAAGATGTATTTCGGGATCTTATGCCGGGCGATCTTTCCGCGGCAGAAGTCTTTCACCTCTTCCTCCGTAGCCGTCACACCATCGTGAAGGATGATAAAGGCACCCACTTCCTCTCCATATTTCTTGGAAGGAACAGCAGCTACTTGCACGTCTTTCACGCCGGGGAAATGATAGAGGAACTCCTCCAGCTCACGGGGATAGATATTCTCGCCCCCGCGGATAATCATGTCCTTGATACGGCCGGTGATCCGATAGTTGCCGTTCTCGTCTTTCACGCCTAAGTCGCCGGAATGCAGGAAGCCATCCTTGTCGATCGCCTCATTGGTGGCGGCTTCGTTTTTATAGTAACCTTTCATGTTATTATAACCGCGGTTACACATCTCGCCCTGTACACCGACGGGGCATTCCTCGCCAGTCTCCGGATCGATAACCCGTACCTCGGTAAATTCGAACTCATGGCCTACGGTATTATAACGCACCTCGGCCGGATCTTCGATACGGGAGTGGGTCATACCCGGTGAGGTCTCTGTCAATCCATACACGCTGGTTACACGCATATGCATCTTCTCGTCCACGGTTTTCATGAGTTCAACCGGGCAAAGAGAACCTGCCATAATACCGGTACGTAACGACGTGAGGTCGAACATCTCGAACATCGGGTGGTTCAGCTCGGCAATGAACATGGTAGGCACGCCGTACACGGCCGTGCAACGCTCTTTATGTATAGAAGCTAATACCAATAGCGGATCGAATTTCTCGACCATCACTTGCGTACATCCATGCGTCAATACGTTCATGGAAGCTAATACCACACCAAAGCAATGAAAGAGAGGTACGCAGCAACAAAGCTTATCGTCGGCGGTGAATTTCATATGCTCACCCGTCAAGAAACCGTTGTTGGCGATGTTGTAGTGAGTCAACATGACCCCTTTCGGGAAGCCGGTCGTACCGGAAGTATATTGCATATTGACAACGTCGTGGCAATTTACTCTCGCTTTGGCAGCCTCTAACGTCTCATCCTTGATATTTTGTCCGAGGAGCAACATCTCGGGCGTATTGTACATACCCCTGTATTTCTCCTGTCCGATATATACTACATTTCTCAAGCGTGGGAAACGCTTGCTTTTCAAATACCCCCGTTGAGAGGTCTTCAATTCCGGCAACATGGTATAGACCATGTCCACGTAACTTCCATCAAACACGCCGTCTGTGATACACATCGTATGGATATCGGCGTTCTCAACCAGATATTCCAGTTCGCTTTGTTTATAGTTGGTGTTGATCGTGACCAGTACGGCACCGATCTTGGCTCCGGCATATAAGAAAGTCAGCCAATCCGGTACGTTTGTCGCCCATACGCCGACATGTGTGCCATGAGTGATACCGATCGCCAGCATGCCTTTCGCCATGTCGTCCACACGCTTGTTGAATTCGCTCCAAGTGAAACGTAAGTCACGGTCCGAATAAACGATATATTCCTTGTCCGGTGTAGTCTCGGCCCAATGTTCCAGCCATTGGCCAAGGGTTCTGTTATGTAATTCCATAAAACGCTGGATTTAATAAGGTGTATAGACAACTCCTAGGATTCGGGCCTTGTTGTCGGCTGCCGCATGTACATGATGCGCCACGATGGAATCATAATAGATGCTATCGCCTTCCTCTAGGATATAGGTGTTCTTTCCGTAATTGATCTCTACGACGCCATTCAATACGTAGATAAACTCCTCTCCCTCATGCGTGGACAGGATGAAATCCTCGCCTTCCTCGGAGGGAGCGATCTCGATCAAGAAGGGTTCCATATGGCGGCCGGACTTATCTTGCGAGAGCGAGTGGTAATCCATATGCTTGTGCCCTTGTGTCGCGTTGTTCGTGAACCCGATACCATCGGCCTCGCTGTCCTTTTTGCGGCATACGACCGGGCCTAGCTCCGCTTGGTCATCCAAGAATGTACCCAAACGTACCCCTAATACCCGTGCTATTTTGATAAGAGGGGCCAAAGATGGAAAATCCAAGTTACCCTCGATACGTTCGATCTGTTCGATACCTAACCCGGAGCGTTCGGCTACCTCCTCGATAGAGAGTTGTTTCGATTCCCGGATATTTTTAATTTTCGCGCCTATAATTTTGTTGTTTCCCATGTGTATGATTTGTTATTTATAGTCCTGTAATGTTTGATAATTTGATACTAAACGGCGCAAATTTACATTAATATTTTATTATATCTAGGATTAAGACAAATAAAAAGGGCAATACCCATTTGGGATTGCCCTTTTTAATATTTTCGAGTAAGCTTTTTCTTACTTTCTGATACCAAGTTCTTTGATGATAGCGCGGTATCTCTCGATGTCAGTCTTGATCAGATAGTCCAATAAACGACGACGTTTACCTACCAACATCTTCAATGATCTTTCCGTAGCGTAATCTTTGTGATTCACTTTCAAGTGCTCTGTCAAGTGAGAGATACGGAATGTGAACAATGCGATTTGGCTCTCAGCAGAACCTGTGTTAGTAGCTGATTTGCCATACTTTTCAAATAATTCTTGTTTCTTTGCTGAATCTAAATACATGATTCTTTTTACTTTAATAAATTAATACTATGTTATCTAAGCGGTCGCAAAGGTAGGCATTCCTTTTTGATTTGCAATAGATTCTGCTATCTTTTTTGTGTTTTGAAGCATGAATGTCATATATATATCGTAAAAATATCGTATTTTTGCAGCCAATAAATTAGTCTTCAATGCAAAAGATCAGAAACATTGCGATTATCGCGCACGTAGACCACGGCAAAACGACGCTCGTGGATAAGATGTTATTAGCCGGTAAGCTTTTCCGTGAAGGACAGGCAGAACCGGATCAGTTCATGGATAACAATGATCTGGAACGGGAACGAGGTATCACGATTCTTGCCAAGAACGTGTCTATCAATTATAAGGGATATAAGATCAATATTATTGACACTCCGGGCCACGCCGACTTTGGTGGCGAGGTGGAGCGTGTCTTGAATATGGCGGATGGTTGTTTGCTATTGGTAGACGCCTTTGAGGGGCCTATGCCGCAGACTCGTTTTGTTTTGCAAAAAGCGATTCAACTGGGTTTGAAGCCGATCGTGGTAATTAATAAGGTGGATAAGCCGAATTGCCGCCCGTCGGAAGTGCAGGAAATGGTATTCGACTTGATGTTTAGTCTGGATGCTACCGAGGAGCAGCTTGACTTCCCTACTATTTATGGTTCCGCCAAGCAGGGCTGGATGTCCGAGGATTGGAAGGAGCCGAAAGAGGATATCGCGGCTGTGCTTGATGCGATCATCAAGTATATCCCCGAACCAAAGATGTTGGAGGGTACTCCGCAGATGTTGATTACTTCTTTGGATTATTCTAAGTATGTAGGTCGTATCGCCGTAGGACGTGTACACCGTGGCGAGTTGAAAGAGGGCCAAGATGTCATGCTTTGTAAGCGTGATGGTAGTATGGTGAAATCGAGGATCAAGGAAGTGGATGTATTCGAGGGCTTGGGACGTACGAAAGTTGATTCCGTGCAGTCCGGGGATATTTGCGCTATTATCGGTATCGATGGTTTCGAGATCGGTGAGACTATCGCCGACGTGAACGAGCCGGAGCCATTGCCAACGATCGCTATCGACGAGCCTACGATGTCTATGCTTTTCACGATCAACAATTCTCCGTTCTTTGGTAAGGATGGTAAGTTTGTTACTTCCCGTCATATTTTTGACCGTTTGCAGAAAGAATTGGATAAGAACTTGGCTTTACGCGTAGTTCCTACTGATTCCGCTGATTCTTGGTTGGTATATGGCCGTGGCGTGCTTCACTTGTCTGTATTGATCGAGACGATGCGTCGTGAGGGATACGAGTTGCAGGTAGGTCAGCCTCAGGTTATCATCAAGGAGATCGATGGTGAGAAATGTGAGCCGGTAGAGCAATTGACGGTGAATCTTCCGGAGGAATGCTCTAGCCGTATTATCGATATGGTAACGAAGCGTAAGGGCGAGATGACCATGATGGAAAGCAAGAATGGTCGTATGCACTTAGAATTCACGATTCCTTCCCGTGGTATTATCGGTTTGAACAACGCCGTATTGACCGCCTCTGCCGGTGAGGCTATCATGGCACACCGTTTCTTGGAATATCAACCGTGGAAGGGTGATATCGAACGACGTATGAATGGTTCGATTATCGCTATGGAGACAGGTCAGGCTTTCGCTTATGCCCTGAATAACTTGCAATCCCGCGGACGTTTCTTCATCGCCCCGGGCGAGGAGGTTTACGCTGGACAGGTGGTTGGTGAGCATACCAAGGACAATGACTTGGTGGTAAATGTTACCAAATCCAAGAAGTTGACGAATATGCGTGCCTCTGGTTCGGACGACAAAGTTTCCTTGGCTCCTCCTATCGTATTCAGCCTAGAGGATGCGCTTGAGTACATCAAGGGCGATGAGTACGTAGAGATCACCCCGAATAATATGCGTATGCGTAAGATCATCTTGGATGAGACAGAGCGTAAGCGCCAAGGTAGATAATATATTCTTCTATTAATAGATACAAAAAACGGCGGGCCTTTAAAAAGCCCGCCGTTTTTTATATGATGTTAGGATTTTAGAGATCCTTCAATGAGTGTGTATCCTTCATTCTTTATTTTCCGGATCTTTCTTCTCTTCATCCGGAGTGGTAAATTGTATCACTAACGATTCATCTTTAGGAGTCTCATACCAATCTCCATGTGCCTTTCGGTAATCTTGGTCAAAATTATAAGCTTCGTCGATGCTTTTATTCTCTATACACCAACGGAAAGGTTGATTTTCCGAATAAGGAATATCCAATACATATGGGTATAGATCCGTATTCTTGACGTTTTTACTTACCGGTCCCTTCCCGTTATCAATGTAAGGCATGATCAGCTGAGTCGCACTATATGTTAATGTCTTTGTAATCCCACTTTCCGGTTCCTTGTCGAATTTTCTCACATTGACATATCCATTGACATCGGAGAAAAAGGGAGTTAGTCCATTGGCGTCCTTAAATCCAAATTGGTTGTGGAATGTACAGCCTTTAGCCAGTAACTGGGCATAAACATCTGCGGTACTCTTATCGGTATATGCTGTGATGCTATAATATATGACAGCGTCATTGAAATCGAAATCGCCTTGGTTTGGATAATTATCTTCGAACAAGAGGAATCCTTTCTTGTTCGTTTGCGATTCTATGACGGGAGGGGTTACCGGCTCTGCCGGCTCGATGGCAACGGGATTACTTTCGATTAGACAAAGCATATCGTTGTAGTCTCCATCATAGGCCCTATAGTTTGGGCAGCGATTTTCCATTCCCAGTACATTTCCTTCAAAATCACCTTCTTGAATGTGGTGAATGAAGCCGTTTGCTACGTTTTTCTCTATTTTGAAAGAGGAATTACCATATTTTAAGGTATGGCCTACGTAATTATGGGAGAATGTCCCATTATCTGGTACTTTATTGTTATCCGGCCCATTTAATGCCGGAGTGGAGAACTGTGGACGGTCTGTGCCTCGATATACGAAGCCGACGTTGAGCCCCTTGTCGAATCTTCCCAAGGGTATTCGGGTATATTCTCCTGCTTGGGCCTTTGGCTGTTCTTCTTTGGAGTAGAATATATAATTATCGCCTTGGTTGATCGTATTGAAGTCAGTGACTTGGATAGCACCATTAGTTTTTCCATAGAAGGTGCAGTCATCTAAAGTAAGGTTCTCCATCTTCTCGGAGGGATATGTATAGAACCAAATTTTACCATGCATATTACTGTTGCCTTTGGACATTCCTCCGTCGCTTATATAGGTTAGCCAAATATCCGCTTTCTCAAAGCTACTGGTAAAAACGGTTTCCGTGATTTTTAGATCAGAACATCTATATAAATCTTCGCTTTTCACATTGTATGACTTTTCCGGGAAGTATTTGTTATTGATCAGATGAAGGACTTCATCACTGATCGCATTTGTAGCCCGTAAACTGCTTTTGGTTCCGCTACCGATCGTGATATCCTTTACATCGCTCTCAATAAGTTCCCCATCCCCTCTTAGGATATAGAGTTTCTTTACGTGTGTAGGTACTTCCAGAGCCATATGGATCGGAGTTTTACCAATTAAATAAGGATCTTTGACTAAAGAGCCTTCCTCATAAGGATATTCATAATAAATAGAATATAGGGTCCCTTCATGCTGAGAAGATATGTTAACCTGTATGTTCTCGAAATTCTCGAACTGGGCTATGTAATCTTCTTCTTCTTTGGTAGGTTCTTGAGGATATACCGAGGGGTCTTCTCCTTGATAAATGTCATGCTTAACGCATGATTCCATAAGGAAGAGCAGACAAAATACCCACACCATTTGTTTCCAGATTTGTGATCTCATAATTTCTTTACCCTATTTGATTAATATTTACAACAACTTTATTGAATTTTGCAAATCTACGGATTTATTTTATAAAAAAGTCATTGATAATCAATATTTATTTTGAAGTGTTGCAATATTCTGAAATATAGGCTTGAGTGGGTGGAATATAAAAAAACCCCATCCAAAAGGATGAGGTCTTTTTCTTATTTAGAAAGAATATTTTCTAATTATTTTACTAAAGCTGAGAAGTCAGAGTTAGTCGCATATTTAGCGAACTCTAAGTCGATAGCAGCTTCCTTAGCCAAGCTCTTGTCAGCAGCGATAGCGGCCTTCAAGTTGCTTACTACACCGTTAGCGTCGTTTGTACGAGCAGCAACAACAGCCTTCAAGTAAGAGGTGATAGCATCAGGTTTAGCAACACCGTTCAAAGTCTGAGAAGCCTTGCTGTAATCCTTAACCAAGATCTGAGCCAAAGCAGCGTTGTTAGTCTTAACAGAACCGAAAGAGTTAACAGCCTTAGCATATTCGCCTTGCTCTAAGTAAAGAACGCCAAGAGCCTCGCTCAATTCGTTTACGCCGGCAGCGTTACCGAACAATTGTTGAGCCTTAGCTTGGTCACCCTTCGTTAATGCGATCAAACCTAAGTTCATGTTAGCGGAAGCGTTATTCTTAACAGAGTTAGACTTGTTAAACATTTGCTCAGCCTTAGCCAAATCACCAGCCTTGAATGCCATCATACCGATGTTGTTCCAAGTGCGGTAGCAGTTAGGATACAATTCAGAAGCTTTTGTATAGATAGCCATCTTTTCATTGTCGTTGTTCGTCAATGTAGCGGCGTAAAGGATTTCCTCGATATTCAACTCAGAAGGATTGCTCTTAGCCAAAGCGCTGATCTCGTCGTCAGACTTACCGATGATCTCGATGTTAGCGGTCAAACGAGAACGACGTAATTGCGGAAGGATAGTCTCAGCCAAGTCAGAGTAAACAGCGGAGATATTCTTGATTTCTTTCTCTCTTGTCTCAGGATCTTGGTACATAGAGATCACACGCAATACTAAGTCTTTATCTTGCAAGTTAGAAGCAGAAACTAATTCCTTGAAGCCTTCCCAGTCTTGAGCTGTGTAACGAGCGTCAACCGGAGCGTCAACTTTCATCTTCTTCAATTCCTTGTTCAAATATTTCGTAGTGTTTCCTTCACGATTCTCAGCCAACGTGTTGTTCAATTTGAAACCACCATCAGGAGAAGCGTAAGCGCTGATCTCGATAGCTACATTCTGGTTCGGAGCCTCGTCTGCGTTCTTAACAAGATCTTTCCATTCTTTGATAGCGTCAGAATTCAATTCTTGAGCGCGAAGGTTAGCTTGTTGGATCAAGAACATGATGTTAGCGTCATGAGCCTCTTTGATAATACGTTGGAATTTATCAGCTGCGATAGCTGCTGTAGCAGTAGCTGCGTCTGCCAATTCGGAAGTAGCGATAACGCCTTCACCGATCTTTACGTCCGGCAATTTAACAGTCTTGTTTTTGATCTTCGCGTCGAAAGTCAAATACAATTCTGATTTTTTCATCTCGGGTTTGTAAGTGAAAGAAGACTTCATAGTTACGTTAGCGCCTTCTTTTTGAGGGATTACTTGGTTGTTACCTTTTACTTTCTCACCTTGGTAAGTGTAAGAAGTGCCCCAAGCTTCGCCACCCTGGTAACGCAATACCGGAGTTACAGTTACAACAGCTTTCTTGTTGAACCATTTAGCGGGGAAAGTCGCATTGATCGTTACAGGAACTTTGCCTCCGATAGCCTCTAGCGGCTGCGGCTCTGCTTTAATGTACTGTTCTGCCAACGGTTTCAACTTGTTTGAACAAGAAGAAAGAGTTAAAATGGCTGCCAATACGAAGAATGGCAATAAAAACTTTTTGTTCATAATCTTGATGTAAGTTTAAAATGTTACTATGTTAATATATTCACTTCCAAATTATCCCTTAGCCATTATCGTGCAAAACTAAAGTATTTTTTTGTTATGGATAGCAAAGAAGCGATAAAATCTTTTTAATTAATACTTATTAATGAATCCTAGGCTTGTTTTATACATAAAATATGGGTAGAATTATTGAAAAAATATGGCTGTGTACCTCTTGCCATTCTTTTCAATGGATGGTTTCCCAGAACTCTTATTGTATATTTTTTGATTAAAATATAATCTTTTGTGTATAATGCTCCTCGCCATAATGCACGGTTAGAAAGTAGACTCCAGATGTTAATTTTAGGAAATGGAGTGTAGCTTGCCTGTCCGTGATCTCTCCGTTTTCCGACACTTTTCCTTGTGCCGAGTGCAATGTATAAGTCGCTTTCTCCATTCCATCCGGCAAAACAAGGTGTACCATGCCTTTCTCCGGACCGAGATGAATGAGTACCTGCTCGTTCGCCTCGAGCTTTTCGTTGCTGATGGGGTTACCGTATTGAATGACGGGATCGATAAACAAGGAGGTGCTAAAACCTGCTTGCGTATATTCGGTAGCTTGTCTCCAGCCGTTTTTATCATGAACCCAAGCCGTATTCCGGGTCGTTTTGCCTTTGGGCAAATTGTAAGCGGAGAAATACGTGTTCTCCGGGACGCTCTTGAGCTTATAGCCGATGTAGAACTTTCCGCTGACGTTCACGGGCTTGGAGAAATGGATATAACTTTCCTGTGACCGATTTAGGGATTTAGCGGTCTCAATAAACGTATCGTCCAATATCGATTTATTGCTATAGGTGGGTTGGAATGTCTCCGTATATAATAATGTAGAGGGCTTAGAGTCGCCGCTGTAAACGGTAACTTCCACTTCCATCTGTTTGTAATTCGCTCCGGCAGGCGGTGTTACGAAATAAGCTCCGTATAAGGTACCCGCTTCGGCTACTTGGTAAGCTTCCGCATATTCAGTGATATTGGCGGGGTTGTTCCCGAATAAATACGCTTTTTCAGACCCGGGATAGAGCGTACATTCGGCGTTTTCTTGATTACCGGAGTCATAGATGTTGCTCAACCGGAAACAAGGGGCTGATTCATACGGATCAAGTCCCTCACAAACCTTGGTCTCGTCATTGGACGGGTTCAGCCAATATTTGAGCTGTCTCTCGGGGGTATCGATTGCGTCCCATGGTTTCATCAAAGAGAAGAAGTAATCATCCTTCGGGCTATTCTCGCTGGACTGCCCGCCGGATAACGCTCCGATAATCTCTCCGTCGGCATTGAATAAAGGAGATCCGGAGGAACCGCTGGCCGTATAACCTACTTCCCAAGTCTTGACATGCCAATGAGCGTTCTTGTAAAAAATCATGTTTGGATCTGTCAAGGTAAAGGGAGCCAGATCCTCATCGGATATACTGATTCGCTTTACCGAGTATTGGGGATGTTGGATGCACGTATAGGGGGCAGGTCCTACCTCTTGTGCGTTCCAGCCCGCGTAATAAGGCCTGTAATAAACCGGAGGTGTGGCGGTAAGTTCCAACAAGGCCATGTCTGCCATTTCATTAACCGCCTTGAAGTAAGTGGATGCGGTAGACATCTCTTCCGTTCCCCTTAGGATCGGGTCGCAGAAAGGGCTGTTGAAGTTGAAAAAGCAGACGATACTTCCGGCTATTTTCTCATAATCGGGGTTTTTCATCGTGAATTGCTTGTTCAGGCAATGGGAGGCGGTGAGTAGATAAGGCTTTCCGTCATTGTCCGTATTATTTATCAGGGTGCCCGTGCACCCTACGCTTCCGTCTATGATCAGGAGAACGACGCTTTGCCCCCATTGGGCGTAATCGTTTGTCCCATCTTGATAGCAAGCTAACGGTGGAATTTTACCGATCAGTGAGGTGTTGTCTCCCGGTTCTAACCCCCGCAAGCTCCGGTAGCCATGGTTGACTTCCCCGACGGTCAGTCTTCCTTGAAAAGAGGCGTTAGCCGGTTCTTGATATTCTATGATCAGGCGATCCCCTTGGATAGGAGAGACCGGCAATAGGTTTAACTCCGAGTTGTTTAGGTGATTGAACGAGCCTAATATCTGTGTCTGGTCCTCATTATATAGGAAGAGCTGGGCGCCTTCGGGCAGTTCATATTCCGTGAAGAGCACGTTGATGGAAAGGGCCCCGGGCGAGTAGATCCCGAGTCTCCATACACGTGTCCCATCCGGCCCGGTGAAAGTTACGCCCGAGTTGTACCGATTGTAATCCGTTATGAATTTATAGGCAAAACGGAAACCGCTTCTTAGGTCGCTCTCATTCAGCGAGTCGATGCGTAACTCCTCTTGGACGTCAAACGGAGGCATTTCTTTAAACATCTGTCCGTTTGTACTTCGCATGAGCGATAGCGGAAGCGGGCGGCCTCCGTGGCTAACCTGCGCTTTCAGATTTCCTTGAAAACCGAGCATCGTTAGCAGGAATATAATGTATAAAGAGGTCAACTTTTTCATATCGGGCAAATATAACTATATTTCTTTACCCCATGATCTATATATCAAGTTTTTTCGCTAAGTTTGCCAATCGAAAAGTACGGACAAACTTAAATAAAACCAATATATAATTAAATTCTAAAGATATGGCAACACCTCCGTTTCACTACGAGCCGATGTTCCAAAAGGGACCGGACACAACAGAGTATTATTTGCTTACAAAAGATTATGTTTCCGTTTCTGAGTTTGAAGGAAAACCGATCTTGAAAGTCGCTAAAGAAGGTTTGACCGCTATGGCTAACGCCGCTTTCCGCGACGTATCATTCATGCTTCGCCGTTCTCACAACGAGCAGGTCGCAAAGATCCTAAGCGATCCGGAAGCTACGGACAACGATAAGTACGTGGCCTTGACATTCCTTCGCAACGCCGAGGTAGCGGCTAAAGGCGTACTTCCTTTCTGCCAAGATACCGGTACGGCTATTATCCACGGCGAGAAGGGCCAGCAGGTCTGGACCGGTTACTGTGATGAAGAAGCGCTTTCCTTAGGTGTTTACAAGACCTACACGGAAGAGAACCTTCGTTACTCCCAGAACGCTCCGCTGAATATGTACGATGAGGTAAATACGAAATGTAACTTGCCGGCCCAGATCGATATCGAGGCTACGGAAGGCATGGAGTATGAGTTCCTTTGCGTGACAAAAGGAGGTGGTTCCGCCAATAAGACTTATTTATACCAAGAGACAAAAGCGATCTTGAATCCGGGTACATTGGTTCCCTTCCTCGTAGAGAAGATCAAGACATTGGGTACGGCCGCTTGTCCTCCGTATCATATAGCGATCGTGATTGGCGGTACTTCCGCTGAGAAGAATTTATTGACGGTGAAGTTGGCTTCTACCCGTTTCTATGATAGCTTGCCTACGACCGGTAGCGAGGGTGGCCGTGCTTTCCGCGACGTGGAGTTGGAGAAAGAGGTATTGGCCGCCGCCCAGAATATTGGCTTGGGCGCTCAATTCGGTGGTAAATATCTGGCACATGATGTTCGCATCATCCGTTTGCCTCGCCATGGCGCTTCTTGCCCGGTAGGTTTGGGTGTAAGTTGCTCCGCGGACCGTAATATTAAATGTAAGATCAATAAGGAAGGTATCTGGATCGAGAAGTTGGATAGCCATCCCGGCGAATTGATTCCGGAGGAACTTCGTCAAGCGGGTGAGGGCGACGCTGTCAAGATCAACTTGAACCAACCGATGGCGGATATCTTGAAGGAATTGGATAAATATCCAGTATCTACTCGTTTGTCATTGAACGGAACGATCATCGTGGGCCGTGATATCGCTCACGCTAAGTTGAAGGAGCGTCTGGATCGTGGCGAGGATCTTCCCCAATACATCAAGGATCATCCTATTTATTACGCGGGCCCGGCTAAGACTCCGGCAGGTATGGCTTGTGGCTCTATGGGCCCGACGACCGCGGGTCGTATGGACTCATACGTTGACTTGTTCCAGAGCCATGGCGGTAGCATGATCATGTTGGCGAAGGGTAACCGTAGCCAGCAAGTTACGGACGCTTGTAAGAATCACGGCGGTTTCTACCTAGGATCTATCGGTGGCCCTGCGGCTATCCTGGCTCAGAACAATATCAAGAGCATCGAGTGCGTGGAATATCCGGAATTGGGTATGGAAGCGATCTGGAAGATCGAGGTAGAGAACTTCCCCGCATTTATCTTGGTAGATAACAAGGGTAATGACTTCTTCAAGCAGATCAAGCCTCGTTGCTGATTCCTTGATCGGTAAAGATAAATGAAAAGCGGTATCCGGCGGCAAGCTGGATACCGCTTTTTTCTAAAAAAAAAGTCGTACGTGTTTTTTTAATAGGTTAATCCCACGATCCACAGCGGTAGTTTCTTGCCGGTGGCGAACTCCATATTGTCAGCCAAGATGAAGGAATCGGGGAGATCCGCTATTTGCTTGAATGTTTTATCCGCTCCTCCTACCTCGAAGGTGTAGGCATGGTCTACGATAAAGTCACCTTTTGTTTTTCCATATTCCACGTTATGATTTACGGATAACTGGTTGACGACAAAAGTTTCCCTTGCCGTCCCGATCTGTACGGGAGCGGAAGCTATGGCGTACAATAGGTTGGGATTCTGTAGGTAAATCTTATCCGGTTTTTGCATCTTTTTGACAGATAGTAAATCCGAGTACAATAACTTGAGCAATTCCGCCTTGTCCAAATTCTGTAAGTAATTGATGACAGAGTTTCGGGAAAGTCCGATCATTCCCGCTAGTTTCGTGATGTCCAGCTCATAAGGAACAGAGGTAGCTAAGATACCCATCAAAGCCTTTAGCTTCCGTGTATAGGCAGGATCTACGCCACACAGCAACGGGAGTTCCTGCTCAATAATGAGATTGACCACATTCTCGATATTAATATAATAATCTTCTCTGTTACCCGTAAAAAAGGGGTAATACCCTTCGTGGAGATATTCGTTAAACATTTGTACGGGGCGACATTTCTCATTTATTTCCCGGCAAATGTTTCCTGGATTTTCCAGTATCGTTTGTAGGGAATAGACAGGTATATCAATTTGCTTATAGAACATGAGAAATTCCCGGAAGGAAAGTCCGTACATATTATATGGTAGGCAACGTCTGGAAAGATCGGCATCCGCATTCAATATATTCAATAGGGAAGAACCGCTAAAAACAATTCGTAGAGATGGATACAGGTCGTAGGCCTCTTTTATCTCTTTACTCCAAGTGGGATATTTATGTACTTCATCAAGGAATAATTGTTTTCCTCCTTGCAAATAGAACCGCTCAATCAGTTCAGATAGGGTGTGATTACTGAAATAGATGCTGTCGAGCGTGCAATAAAGTACCTCCCTGCTTCCCGGCTGGAAATTCAGTTTGATGTATTGCAACATGAGTGTTGTTTTTCCGACACCCCTTGATCCTCTGATGGCGATCAGAGGATTATCCCAGTGAATTTGGTTCATGAGTTCCCTTATGATATGGGTACTCGTTTGTGCCAGTAATCGTTCTTGTTTAATAAATAGACTATCCATACGCTGATTGAATGAATGACAAATATACGATTTATTCAAGATAGATAGCAAAAAGTACATGGATTTGTTAAGGGCAAAAAGCAAATCTGGTGTTTTTTTGTTAAGAGTAAAAAGCAAAACCTGTAAGTATCCGGTCGTAGCGTACTTTGCGTATTGGCTTTCAAAAGTTTGTATAAATATCAATGAAACTATTACACTTTAATTTTTTACCTTTGTTGCGTTTAAGTGATAAAACAGATTTCCAATGCCTCGTATATACATCCTCTTGATGTCGGTCTTGATCTCGGCTTTTTATGCTTGCGATCATCGGGGGAAGCCTTACCCCGCTACCCTGTCACGGATCGAATCCCTTGCGGATACAAATCCGGAGGAAGCCCGCCCTTTGTTGGATCGATTGCGGGATAGCCTTTCGTCCTTTGATGAGGAACAGCGTATGTATTATGACTTGCTCGACTTGAAGGTCAATGATAAGATGTATGTCCGGCATACTTCTGATTCTTTGATCAAACGAATCACCGCTTTCTATGAGACATATGGCGATCGAGACAAATTACTAGAGTCTTATTACTATATGGGCCGTGTCTACCGGGATTTGAATGATGCCCCGGAAGCGTTGAAGTATTTCCAAAAGGCATTGGATGTGGCGGGGGATACGAGAAAGTACCGATTATTGTCCAATGTCTATTCGCAGATGGGGATGCTTTATGATTATCAGAATGTATATGAAGAGGCGATCCGTATGTATGAGAAAGCGGCTGAGTATAAATTACTGAAAGGAGATAGTACTAGTTTTTCTCTTGTGCTGAGAGATATTGCCCGAGTATATGATATGGTCGATAAGAATGACAGTGCGCTTCTCTATTTTCAAAAAGCGGCAATTATAGCGAATGAAACAGGAAATAGACATCGATATTCCGGTATATTGACTGAGCTGGGTGATCTTTACCGGGAATTGGTAATGTATGATAAAGCTTTGGAATGTTTGTCTGAATCATTAAAAGATTCCGTAGACCGGAATATGTATCCTACTTATTCGGTTTTGGGGAATACTTATTTAGAACTCAATAAATTGGATTCTGCCGATTACTATTTAAGAAAGTGCCTGGATAGTCCTAACTTACATGTTAGAGACGCTATTTATGAGTACTTGTCGCTTTTGTATGAGCGTCGGTTGAATTATCGGGAGGCTATTCGCTATGTCCGTCTTGGCCAGCAAGTGCAAGATTCCATCCGCAAGATAACCGATTCGGAGGAAATCCGTAAAATGACCTCTTTATATAATTATCAAAAGCGGGAAACTGAGAATTTACGGCTAAAGGGCGAGAATGACCGGATGCAGATTCGTATTTACCGGATATTATCCTTGTTCGGATTGGGGCTTTCGATAACCTTATTGTTTATATATAGACTGAAACGGCAGAAAGAGCGGTTGGCTAGGCAGTTTGAGGCGCTTCAGCGGGAAAAGCAAGAACAATATGAGAGAAGTTTTCAATATGTAGAAGCGAATAACGCGAAATTGAATGAATTGGGAACCTTACTATCTAAAGACCATGAAGATACAAATTCATTGCTTCATGTGCGAAAAGAACTTTTGCAAGTGACCAATGAACAAATACAGTTGCGGCGTACCGAGCGTGATTTGTTAGAGTCGGATTTAAGGCATTCGGATATCTATATGAAATTCCATTCCACGAATGAGGCAGATCAGATAATCAGGGAAGAAGATTGGAATGCTTTACGGAAGGAGTTAGATAAGACATACAATAATTTTACGAATCGTCTATATCAGCTATACTCGGGAATGTCATTGATAGAACTCCGGATTTGTTACTTGATAAAGATATCAGTCAAGGTAACTGATATGGCAAAAATCTTGGGTCGCTCCAAACCCTCCGTATCCTCATCCCGTAAACGGCTTTATAAAAAAATAAAGGGAGAGGATGGAACCCCGAATGAACTGGATGAATTAATCGCTGGTCTTTAGCCTTATACAACTCTGCGAACAAAAAGCGAACAAAAAGCGAACAGTGTTTTAGCCCCGAATCCAACCTTATCGGATACTTTTGCAGTCAAAAAATGAATGGGATGAAAAGAATTTTACTTTTGACTTTGTTGAGTTGCGTGGGCTTGTGTACACAAATATTGAGTGTTTTTGCCCAACAAGGAGAGAAAAGTGTCGGGATAAATGTGGGTTACGGCACAGCAAGTAGTTTTGAGTCGTTTCGCTTAGGTGCTGAGTTCAATTGGAACGCAACGGATCATATTCGTTTGTCGCCTTCTTTCGATTGCTATTTTGCCAGTAGTACCTCTTATGTGGTTAGTGCGGATGTACATTATTTATTTCCGATAAAAAACACATGGCAGGTTTATCCTTTGCTGGGAGTCACTTATACTCATTTCATGACTAATGAATTTGGGGGAAATATTGGAGCTGGTGTGGAATATCCGATTTCCTCGTCTTTTTATGTAAGTGCCGAAGGGAAATACCAGCTTACGAAGGATTTCCAGCAATTTGCTTTGGCGGCAGGTGTAGCCTATAAGTTTTAATAGGTCATTTGATACATCGTTCGACGGAGTATAAAGACTAAATTCGTTGGGAGAACGAGATATAAGAACTTCTTAGGAGATGGTAACGTCCTATAAAATAAAATCCCGGATAGCGTTTAATCTACCCGGGATTATATATTAATGTATAAGACCTTATCTTAGTTTCTGTACTCCCTGCGAGGCCCGCAATCATTACGATCTTGATGAGGACCACGGTCTCCAGACGCTTCCAGCCGATCTCGGAAATGTGAAGCAGATCATCCTTGCCCGATATAAACTCAACGAACGTACCGTAAGGCATAAGAGAAGCGTTATCCCTCAAAAGGCATGTTTGGCAACATGATCCTAAATTATCAGTAGTACTTACCTTGCCAACGCAGTATATCTTCTATGCCACTTGCAGTATATATCCCATGGATAAGTAAGTAGTACTGACTTTTCCGGCATGAGAAAAGCGTTTCCCTTAGGCGAACAAATAGTTTCTCCTAGGGAAAACTAAAGTTTCGTAAGCACAAAACTAAGGTTTCCTCATGAGGAAACAAATGTTTCCATAGCGGAAAACTTTTGTTTTATACCAAGAAAAACTATAAATGTCAATTAATCAGTTTTTTAGATGATATATGAAGCATGACCAAATAGATAGCTTGCCGGCTAAGCAATGTCTCCGTCTTCGGTCGCTTCTTGAAAAAGATAGGACTAATAATACGGTTGGCGAGTAGGGGACGGTGGTGTTTTGTGATTGAAAAGTAGTAAATGGTTGTAGATACGAGCCAATAGTGGTAGATGCTATTTATCTACCACCACCCGATAAATAACTTATGACCAATTGATTATAGCTATAGTTGTAGGTGTGGTAGATGATTTGATAAAAAAATCCCGGATAGTGTTTAATCTACCCGGGATAATATATAATGTATAAGACCTTATCTTAGTCTCTGTACTCCCTGCGAGGTCCGCGATCACCACGATCCTGACGAGGACCACGGTCTCCACGATCTTGGCGAGGTCCACGCTCACCTCTTTCTGGTCTTGGCGGACGTTCCTCGTAACCTTCCGGTTTCGGAAGCAATACCTTGCGGGAAAGTTTGAACTTGCCTGTTTTCGGATCGATATCAACCAACTTGACAGAAACCGTATCGCCTTCCTTCAAGCCGGCTTGCTCAACGGTCTCCAGACGTTTCCAATCGATCTCGGAAATGTGAAGCAAACCATCCTTACCCGGCATGAACTCAACGAATGCACCATAAGGCATGATAGAGGAAATCTTTCCTTCATAAACCTCTCCGATCTCAGGAACAGCGACGATAGCCTTGATCGCCTTGACAGCCGCGTCGATCGTAGCCTTATTCGTGCCGGAGATCTCGATCTTTCCTACGCCGTCTACCTCATCGATAGATACCGTAGCTCCCGTTTTCTCTTGGATACCTTGGATGATCTTACCGCCCGGGCCGATTACCGCACCGATGAATTCCTTACCGATAATCATCGTCTCGATACGAGGTGCATGAGGTTTCAAATCCTCACGAGCTTCCGGTTGAGCCTCCAAGATCTTGCCCAAGATATGCATACGACCCTCTTTAGCTTGAGCCAAAGCATTCTCAAGGATCTCGTAAGACAAACCGTCTACCTTGATATCCATCTGAGTTGCCGTGATACCGTCTTTCGTACCCGTTACCTTGAAGTCCATATCACCCAAGTGATCCTCGTCGCCTAAGATATCAGACAAGATCGCGTAGTTCGTACCCTTGTTCTCGGAGATCAATCCCATAGCGATACCGGATACCGGTTTCTTCATCGGGACACCTGCGTCTCTCAACGCCAAGGTACCGGCGCAAACCGTAGCCATAGAAGAAGAACCGTTAGACTCCAAGATATCGGAGATTACACGTACTACATACGGATAGTTGTCCGGGATCATACGTTTCAGCGCACGGTGAGCCAAGTTGCCGTGTCCGATCTCACGACGGCCTACGCCACGTGTTGCTTTGGCCTCGCCTGTGGAGAATGGGGGGAAGTTATAATGTAAAAGGAAACGCTCGTATCCATGGTTCAATACGTCGTCTATCATTTTCTCATCAGACTTCGTACCTAAAGTTACCGTAGATAAAGACTGTGTCTCTCCACGTGTAAAGATAGCGGAACCGTGAGGACCCGGCAGGCAATCTGTCTCGATCCAGATCGGACGGATCTCGGTAGTCTTACGACCATCCAAACGCTTACCCTCATCAAGGATGGCACGGCGCATAGCCTCTTTCTCTACATCGTGATAGTAGCGACCGATCATTTCCAGTTTCTCGTCCGTCAACTCCTCCTCGGAGAATTGAGCCTTGTATTCTTCTACGATTTTCTCGAATGCCTCGCTGCGTTCGTGCTTGCCGCTACCAGATGTGGCTACGGCGTAAGCCTTGGCGTAACATTTGTCGTGTACGTCCTTGCGCAACTCGTCATCGTTTACCTCGTGGCAATATTCACGTTTTACCAATTTGCCGCAAGCCTCGGATAATTCCAATTGAGCCTTGCATTGTACCTTGATAGCCTCGTGAGCGACCTTGATAGCCTCAAGCATCTCAGATTCCTGAACCTCGTTCATTTCACCCTCAACCATCATGATGTTGTCTATGGTAGCGGCAACCATGATGTCGATATCAGCTTTCTCCAATTCTGCGGAAGTTGGGTTGACGATGTATTTTCCATCCGTACGAGCTACGCGAACCTCAGAGATCGGTCCGTTAAAAGGAATATCAGAAACTGCCAAAGCGGCGGAAGCGGCCAAACCTGCTAATGCGTCCGGCAAATCTTCGCCATCAGCGGAGAACAATATAATATTTACATATACCTCAGCGTGGTAGTTGTCTGGGAAAAGAGGACGCAACGCACGGTCTACTAAACGAGATGTGAGGATTTCATAATCAGAAGCTTTTCCTTCTCTTTTTGTAAAACCTCCGGGGAAACGTCCAAAAGCGGAGTATTTCTCTTTGTATTCTACTTGCAACGGCATGAAGTCAACACCCGGGTTCGCGTCTTTAGCGGCACAAACAGTGGCGAGCAACACGGTGTTGTTCATACGAACGGTAACCGCTCCGTCCGCCTGTTTGGCCAATTTCCCGGTTTCGATGGTAATGGTTCTTCCATCACCTAACTCGATCGTCTTGTTAATTGGATTAAGCATAATCTTTTTTCTTATTTTTCTATCTGTCAAAAATTGGTGCAAATGTAATGAAAGTTTACCTGTAATTGCATGAAAATGAAAAGAAATAACAGTCTTAAAGCACTTTTTTTGAAAAAAGCCTTGAAGAAATACGGAATAATAGTGCCACAATTGTAAAATAATGTATATTTGCACCGGATTAGTAATATAGACAAACTGGAATAATGAAACAAATATCTACGAATTTACTAGCTGTGCTGTGTGTTATGTTGCTTTTGTTCACGGCTTGTAAGAAGAATTCTGATTTTACGGTGGAAGGTGTAGTGTCCGGCGCAGACGGCCAGATGATGTATCTGGAGAATGTAGGTGTGTCGACGGTAGAGTTGATGGACTCCGTAAAACTGACGGCGGCCGGTAAATTCAGCTTTACGAAGCCTCGTCCGGCATTCCCGGATTTTTATCGCTTGCGTCTGAATAACCAATTGATCAACTTCTCGGTAGATTCTACGGAGACGATCTCGTTCGTGGCCGATGCCGGGACTTTCGCTACTTCTTATAGCGTGGAGGGCTCAGAGAATTGCAAGGCGATCAAGAATATTACTTTGGCTCAATTAGATGCGAACCAAGCGATCCATCGTTTACGGAAAGAATCTGAGTCCGGTCTGTTGGCGGATTCCGTATATTCCCGCCAGGTGCTCGAGGCCGCCGAGGCTTATAAGGACGTGGCTCGTAAGTATATTTATTCCGCCCCGATGTCCGCTGCCGCTTACTTTGCCTTGTTCCAGCAAATTGACGGCTTGCTGTTCTTCGATTTGTATGACAAGAACGACTCGAAGGCTTATGGCGCCGTAGCCACCAGCTTCGATCACTATTATCCGGAAAGCCCTCGTGCTAAGCATCTGTATAACTTGGCTCTTCAATCGATAAAGGTGATTCGTAGCCAGCGCCCGATGGACTTGGATAAGGTGGAGAAGAAAGAGGTTAGTTTCTTGGATATCGAGTTGCCGGATGTACATGGGGAAAACACGAAATTGTCTTCTGTCGCTACAGGTAAGGTGGTGTTGATCAACTTCACGGCCTATATGTCCGAATGGTCTCCTGCCTTGAATATGGAATTTGGCGATTTATATACGAGGTACCACGATAAGGGCTTGGAGATTTACCAGATCTCTTTGGATAGTGATCTTCACTTCTGGAAGAACGCCGCTTCTAATTTACCTTGGGCTTGCGTGCGTGATCCACAGTCGGTTTACTCTCAGACCGCAGCGTTGTATAACGTGAAACAGCTTCCGGCGATCTTTATCTTGGATCGCAAGGGAAACTTGGTTAAACGGGTGGACGACGTGAAGAAACTTGAGGCTGACATCAAGTCCGTATTGTAAATTGTTCATGATTTAATCATCAGATTTATATGTTATAAAGCACTTTCGTAAACTTGTTCATCTTAGAAAGATAACCTAACTTTGCGGAGTCTTGAAATGATAAAAAAGGGGAGTTCCGGCCATATGACTTGGTCGGGATTCTTTTTTATTATGCGATAATCAATCAATATTAATATAAAGAATAAGGAGGATTTAGTATGGCTGTTAGTTATATGACAAAGGACGGCTACGATAAGATTTTAGCTGAAATCAACTATTTGGAGACCGTGAAGCGCCCTGAAATATCAGCCCAGATCGCTGAGGCGAGGGATAAGGGTGACTTATCCGAGAACGCTGAGTACGATGCCGCCAAAGAGGCTCAAGGTATCATGGAGGCTAAGCTTGCGCAGTTAAAAGGTTTGATCTCAAACGCCCGTCTGATCGATGAGAGTCGTGTGAAAACTGATGAGGTTCAGATTTTGAACAAGGTGAAAATTAAGAATACGAAGAATAACGCTGTCATGACCTACACGTTGGTATCGGATTCGGAGGCTAACCTAAAAGAAGGAAAGATCTCCGTAAGCACGCCGATCGCCCAAGGTTTGATGGGAAAGAAGGTAGGGGATGTCGTTGAGATCCGTGTGCCTTCCGGCTTGATGACGTTTGAGATTATGGATATTTCAATTTAAAAACAGAAAGACGTATGGCAACTATTTTTAGTAGAATCGTGGCGGGTGAGATCCCTAGCCACAAGGTTGCGGAAGACGATGAGTTTTTTGCTTTCCTCGATATCAATCCGGTAGCCTTGGGGCATACCTTGGTAATTCCTAAGAAGGAGGTCGATTATATCTTTGATATCGATGATCCGATGCTGGGACGGATGGTAGCTTTCGCTAAACGGGTAGCTCGTGCTCAAGAGACCGCTATCGAGTGTAAGCGTGTAGGATTGGCTGTCATGGGTTTGGAAGTGCCCCATGCGCATATCCATTTGATTCCTATCACGAAGGAGTCCGATATGTATTTCGGCGGGAAGAAATTGGCTGTAAGTCAAGAAGAATTGGCCGAGATCGCCGCTAAGATTAGAAAAGAATTCAAATAATTGAATATAATTTTTTAATTATAAAAAATTGGTTATATTTGTACCCGCTGTTTTATGCGTGACAATATCATGCAAAGGGGACAGCAAATCATTAATATGATTCATTAGTGGTTTTTACTCATAAATTTGTTAACCTTAGAAGAAAGGCCCCTCTGTGACAGAGCGGCCTTCTTTTTTTAAACACACAATAAACATTATAAACTACTAAATTGATATCTTCATCTTACATCTTCGAATAGGATTAGGGGAGCCAAACGGCATGCCTGTTCCAACCGTGTACACCGTTCCAGTAATCATGCCAGTCATATAGCATACCGGATTGATGGATATATACGCCACATAATACAAGGGAGATAAGCCATAAGGCTAATAATATCCATCTTGCTTGCGTCGGTAAGGAACGTACCTTGAACAATTGGCAGCAAATCGCGTATATCAGGGAGAATATGGGGATGCCGATGAATAAGATCGTCCCTATGCATCCCATGATTGCCATTGACAGCGGTGCTCCGTTTATCAAGTCCGCTCCGAACGGAGAGAGATTATAGATGAATCCGGCTCCACCCATGAGCAAAGCGAATGTTACGACTACCAGAATGAATACGACTAGTACTAGCGGCGGCAACAAGAAGATTCCGGCTAATATGATGAAAAACTTCAAGATGAACCCGATGACCAGAACGAAAACATCCGCCAGCTTTTGGAAGAAGTTCCTCGGCTTATCCGAGCTGATGAAGTCGTTCACGTTATTGCTGACTTTCTCGAATCCATCTGTCACGGTCTTTCCGATATTCTCCACCGTCACGCTTTGCCCGCGCATCTCGAGTTTCTCGGTCGCCGTGCGTGCCATCGGTACTATGATCCACAACAAGAAGTAAAGCGGAACCGTGATTCCATAGAAGAACATCAGAAGGAAAAGCACGATACGTACGGCAGTCGGGTCCCAATCCATGTAGGCGGCGAAACCTCCGGCGACACCTCCCAGAATACGGTTGTCCGGGTCACGCATCAAGCGTTTCTTGGTCGTCTGGGCATGAGTCTCCTGTTGTTGCGTCCGGTAATTATCCTCGTGGTCGGTGCTTTTCTCTTCCTCCTCGAAAATCTCTTCCGGCTTACCCATCCGTTTGATCACTTCCTCTACCTGCTCGATCGTGATGACTTCGTAGCCTAAGCGGATACGCTCGTTAAGAAGCTCCGAGATACGCATCTCGAAATCATCCATGATCTCATCCGAACCTTCTTCTTTGCGGAAGTGGATACGCAGGTTCGACAGATATTTGTCTAATAATTGGTATGCGTCTTCGTCAATGTGGAAAACTGTGCCTCCCAGATTAACAGTAAGTGTCTTCTTCATCACTCTTTCGTTTTAATTGTTTCTGATGTGGTTTATTGTATCATTTAGTTCCTGCCATGAAGTCTCCAGCTCGCCGAGGAATAGTTCTCCTTTCTCGGTCAGTTGGTAATACTTGCGTGGCGGTCCTTGCGTAGATTCTATCCACTGATAACTTAATAGCTCGCTATTTTTTAGTCGGGTTAAAAGAGGATATAAAGTGCCTTCCACAACGATCAACTTCGCTTCTTGTAACTTCTGAATGATATCAGAGGTGTAAGCGGGTTCTTTTTTGAGAAGCAGGAGGATGCAATATTCCAGCGTCCCTTTCCTCATTTGTGATTTTACGTTCTCTGCATTCATCTCTTTTAATTTTATGCTACAAATGTATGTATTACATATGTACTATGCAATACATGCTACTATGAATTATTATTATTTAACCGAATACTTGCACAAAAAGAGCAATTATGTGTAAAAAAAGGACTGATGTCGTGTCTTTTAGAAGAGAAAAGCGTACTTTCGCGGTATCAATTCAAAATAAGGAATTATGATTTATTATCATTTCGCCGAGTTAATACACCGTCAGGCAGAGAAATATGGGAACCGTACAGCGTTGAAACATAGAGATAACGCTACGGGGAAATGGTTGAAGATTTCTTGGAGGGAGTTTTCCGATAAAGTTATGCTTACGGCCAAGGCGATGGCTGAGTTCGGGATAAAGGTACAAGAGAATATCGGAGTTTATTCCCAGAATATGCCTCAGTGTTTATATACGGACTTCGGTGCGTATGGTAACCGGGTGGTTTCCATCCCGATGTACGCGACGAATTCTCCGGGACAAATCGAGTACATCATCAATGACGCTAAGATCCGCACGTTGTTCGTGGGTGAGCAATTGCAGTATAATAACGCTTTCAAGGTACAGAAGGACTCTAAGTATCTGGAGCGTCTGGTTGTCTTTGATCCGGCGGTCAAGATGAATCCGGAAGATAAGACGTCCATTTATTTTGATGATTTCTTGCGCTTGGGGGATAACGCGCATGCGGAGAGCACGGTGAAAATACGTATGACGGAAGCCGTTCCGGAGGATCTGGCTACCATTATATATACGTCCGGTACGACAGGTGAGTCGAAAGGCGTAATGCTTCCTCATTCTTGCTATCTGGAGGCGATGCGGATACATGATGTCCGTCTGCCTCTGGTAACCGACAAGGATCTATCCATGAGTTTCTTGCCAATGACTCATATCTTCGAGAAAGCTTGGTGCTATTATTGTCTCCATAAAGGGGTTACGATCGCTATCAACCAAGACCCGAAAATGATCCAGAAGACATTGCCGGAGGTTCATCCTACTTTGATGTGCAATGTGCCTCGTTTCTGGGAGAAGGTGTATGCGGGCGTACACGAGAAGATCAACTCCGCCTCTCCGGCCATGAAGAAGATTTTCTTGGATGCTATCGAGACCGGGCGAAAGTATAATCTGGAGTATAAGAATAAAGGTATTCCGGCCCCGTGTGGTTTGAAGTTGAAGTTTCAATTTTACAATAAAACGGTTTTCACCTTATTGAAAAGGGTATTGGGTATTGAGCGTGGACGGTTTTTCCCGGTGGCGGGCGCTCCGTTATCGGATACGGTTAATGAGTTCTTGCAGTCCGTGAATATCCCGATCGCTTATGGTTATGGACTGAGCGAGACGACGGCTACGGTTTGTTTCTACCCGGAGATCGGATTCCAGTTTGGTTCTATTGGTGAGGTAATGCCGGGAGTTCAAGTGAAAATAGATCCGGGGAATAACGAGATCTTGGTGAAAGGCAAGACCGTGATGTCCGGATATTATAATAAACCGGAAGAGACGAAGAGGGCTTTCACCGAAGATGGTTTCTTCCGTACCGGCGACGCTGGTCGTTTGGAGGGTAATACGTTATTCTTTACGGAACGAATCAAGGATTTGTATAAGACTTCAAACGGAAAATATATCGCCCCGCAAGCGATCGAGATGGTGATGAGCGGTGATAATTATATCGAGCAAATCGCTGTTATCGGCGATCAACGTAAGTTCGTGAGCGCCTTGATCGTGCCGGCTTATCCATTGTTGGAGAAGTATGCCGGGGAAAAAGGCATCTCGTTCGAGAGCCGGGAGGAGTTGGTGAAGAACAAGGATATCATTCGTTTCATCGAGGCTAGGGTAGAGGAGCACCAGAAGAACTTGGCTTCTTACGAGAAGATCAAGCGCTTTACCTTGTTGCCGGAACCCTTCATGATGGGATGCGAGCTGACGGATACGCTAAAGTTGCGCCGTCCGGTCGTATTGCAGAAGTACGCTACCGAGATAGAGGCGATGTACGAGGAATAACGAGTTTGTCGGCTATCAACTATTTCTTATCTTCGCGGTAAATTTAAAAAAGAAAAGAACATATGATCACATCAGACCAACTACATGACGTGTTGGAGCGCGATAAGGCGCTGAGGGGGTATCTTTGACATCGATAGCAAGACCATTCAGTTAGAAGAGGAGGAGCTACGTACGCAAGACCCCGGTTTCTGGGAAGACGCCAAACGCGCGGAAGTCCAGATGAAGAAAGTAAAGGAGCTAAAGAAATGGATCGAGCTTTACGGTGAGGTACATGCGGCGGCTGAGGAGCTAGAGTTGGCTTACGAATATGTAAAGGAAGAGATTATCACCGAGGAAGAGGTGGACGCGGCTTATAAGAAGGCCCTTCATTTACTGGAAGACTTGGAGTTCCGCAATATGCTTCGCGACGAGGCTGATCAAATGAGCTGCGTGCTCAAGATCAACTCGGGTGCCGGTGGTACCGAGAGCCAAGATTGGGCTTCCATGTTGATGCGTATGTATCAGCGTTGGGCTGAGAATAACGGTTATAAGATCTCTATCGCCAACTATCAGGAAGGGGATGAGGCCGGTATCAAGACCGTGACCTTCAATATTGAGGGCGATTATGCCTATGGCTATCTAAAGAGCGAGAATGGCGTGCATCGTTTGGTACGTGTATCTCCTTACAATGCCCAAGGTAAACGAATGACCTCTTTCGCCTCCGTATTCGTCACCCCGTTGGTGGATGATACGATCGAGGTAAAGGTAGAGGCGGCGGCTATCTCTTGGGATACGTTCCGTTCGGGCGGCGCCGGAGGACAGAATGTGAACAAGGTGGAATCCGGAGTTCGCTTGCGTTATCAGTTCAAGGACCCGTATACAGGCGAGGAAGAAGAGATCTTGATCGAGAATACCGAGACTCGCGACCAACCCAAGAACCGTGAGAACGCTATGCGTCAATTGCGTTCCATCCTTTACGATAAGGAGTTGCAGCATCGCATGGCCGAGCAGGCCAAGGTGGAGGCCGGAAAGAAGAAGATCGAGTGGGGTTCGCAGATCCGTAGTTACGTATTCGATGACCGTCGCGTAAAAGACCATCGTACGAACTACCAGACTTCCGACGTGAACGGTGTGATGGATGGAAAGATCGACGATTTCATCAAAGCATACTTGATGGAGTTCGCCGGAGAAGAAAGTGCGGAAAAATAAGTTTTTCCCTTTAACATTTGCATATCTCGATAATAAATCGTAATATTGCACCCGATTTCAGAGCCTAGCTCTGAACAGGTCCTATAGCTCAGTTGGTTAGAGCACCTGACTCATAATCAGGGAGTCCTTGGTTCAAGCCCAAGTGGGACCACGATGGATGATCGCTAAATAACGTAATATTAGTTATTTAGCGATTTTTTATTGTACCTGCATGAACTAAAAAAGAATATGAGTGTTTGAGGTCACAATTTGTGATCTCTTTAGAGAAACGCCGCCGCCCTCGTGAATATGGAATGAAAGGCTTGGTTGATCAGGCCCGGATCGATACGGGAGTGTGTCGGGAAGGGGATTTGATGGGAGTAAGCGAACGGGAAATCCAGCTCTTCCAATATCTTGCCGGACGCTTTTCCTAAAGCCTTGATCACCCCGCCAGTAGGCATAACGATATCTTTTTTCAATGAGATCGCCCGAATACGATCGCAAGCCCGTTGGAAGAACGACTCCCGGTAATCTCGTAACACATCCTCACGTACCATGGCCTTAAAGGCTTGCTCCAGAAAATCATTCTTGAACGAGGTGGGAAGCGTACGGTTCTCCAAGAAATCATGCCGGAAGTAATGGCGTACCTTGGCGAACGCCTCCTTGTCCATGATATCACGGGCGTTGCCATCCATCTCACTGAAGATAGAGCCACCGCAAAACATGAATAAACGGGTGTCCGTAAACATCTTGTCCGGATTCGCTAATAACAAGACCTGCGAGAGTAACGCCCCGATGGAATAAGCGAATAAGTTGATGGACGTATCTTCCTTGAACAAAGGATGCTCGCCGTTCTTGATCTCATGAACCAATTGCCACATATTATAAACGGATTCTCTGCCCGAGGCGTAAAAGCGTAACGGGTTTTGGGATAGCCGGCTGCTGAGGGCCACGTTGGCGAAGGTGGAGTTCGTCACGTTCGCTACCTCCTCCTTGCGTTTGCTTACCCAAGGGAGGATCGCACGGGGATTGGCCCATAATCCCGGGGTACGGTTCATATGGAAAGCGATCGGGAACAGGATGACCGGCTTACCGGTCGTATGGGTGAGGTATTCCGCCCATGTGAGGTATTTTTCCCAAGTCCGCTCGTTCAGGCCATGCAACAGGATAATCGCCTCATTATTCTTTTTACGTCCCGAGGGCGTGAATATGGCATACGAGAAAGATTTGTTCTCTTGGATACGATCGTCGGTCATCGGACAGAATCCGGTGGGGGTAAGTCCCTTCTGGAACTCGTCGATCTCGCTGGCTCCACGGGTCTGGGTGAAGCGAAACGGGATGATCTCCAGATGGCTCTCTTCCAATTCAGTCTTTTTGTCATAAGAGAAAAGATTGTTCAGTTGCTTAGTACGAAGTGAAATATCCATAATCCTCTGATTTTTTACTGCAAACAAACAATAGAAAAACATCTCTTCAAAATAAATGGTTTAAACGGGCTTGGTTGGGGACATAAAGTGTTATTTAGGGGTGAAATCTTTTATAGAGGGGTGAATTTCGTCTGGGAAAATGATTACATTTGTTCCAAAATAGAGGCAAAAAGATGGGAATGTGGGATCAAAAAATACCAAGTTACATATACGGTAAGCAGAATATCGTGAGGCTGATTCTGTGGACGGCTTTGTTTGCGTTGGTGTTTATCAACATCTACAAGCCGTTTAGCTCCACCTCTTGGTACAAGGTCTCGGAGTTTAAGTTCTTCGTATTCTCCAGCTTGATTATCTTGACGGGAGTATTGGTGGTTGTCTTGAGCCGTATTATTCTGTTCCATTGGGGGAAGCGGCATGCTATCACGGTCCGGACCTATGCGATCTGGATCGTGCTGGAGATATTCTTCATGTCGCTTTTCTATACGATTTATACGTTGGTACTGAATCCGGAACGAGAATATATGGAAGTTTTTAACGATTCGGCGGTGAATACCAGTCTGGTTTTATTGCTCCCTTATTCCGTGCTGCACCTGTATTTCTCTTATAAAGAGAAAGAGCGGCAATTGCGATTGTTGGAGGAGAACCAGACAGAAGCGGCGGTTCGGCAAAGCGTTTTCTCTTTCTATGACGAGAAGAACGAGTTGCGCCTTTCCGTGAAGCGAAGTAACCTGCTGTATCTTGAATCGGCGGATAATTACGTTTGTATCTGGTATCTGAATAAGGGGCAGCTCACGAAGTTTATGCTTCGCAACTCCTTGAAGGCGATCGAAGAGAGCCTCGCTGATACGAATGTACTCCGTTGCCATCGTTCTTTCATGGTAAATTTCGACCAAGTGAAGGTGATCCGCAGGGAGAAGGAGGGCGTTTATCTGGAGCTGGGGATCGAGAAAGTACCCGATATCCCGATCTCCAAGACGTATAGCGAGAAGGTAACCCGCTGGTTCCAGACCTATTCTTCCTAGCGGGCTATTTCAATTCGATATTATTTTCTTTTGCGTATTGCGAGGGGCTCATGTTGAATTGCTTGGAGAAGGCCCGGCTGAAATAGGATTGCGAGTTGAAACCAACCGCCTCGGCGATCTCGTAAATCCTCATATCGCCTTGAAGGATTAACTCGGCGGCTTTCTTTAGCCGGCTGATCTTGATCAACTCGTTGGGCGTTACGTTCGACAGGCCGTTGATTTTACGGTAAAGGGTCGGACGGCTTAGATTCATCAAGTCCGCTATCATGTCCACGTCTAGGTTCACGTCGTTTATATGGCTGTCGATGATATCGTTCAGTTTCTTCAAGAACTTCTCGTCCGCCTTCGTGTAAGCCATGGATTTGATATTGGCAATCGGCGAGTTGAAATAATAGGCACGCATATTGCTCCGGTTGTTCAGCAGGTTCGTCACTTGGGAAAGCAATAGATCCATGGAGAAAGGTTTGTCGATGTAAGCGTCCGCCCCCAGCTCAAGCCCTTCCATGCGAGATTGCAAGGTGTTCTTAGCCGTCAGGAGGATGATCGGGATATGGCTGAACTCCAGATTAGTCTTTATCTTTTTCAATAAGGTGAAACCATCCATGACAGGCATCATGATATCGCTGATGATTAATTGGATGCCATATTCCTGAAGACGGGCAATCGCCTCCTCGCCATTACCGGCGGTGACAACATTGTAATGGACATTGATCTCTTGACCGATGAAATGGAGCATTTCGGTGTTATCTTCCACCACGAGAACCGTCGGGCGGGATTCTTGGGTGACATATTTCCGCTCGCTGGCAGGGTTGGTCAGGACCTCTGCTTTCTCTTCCTCTAGTTTTAATGAGTTCGGTTGGTTCACCGGCAAACGTAATCTAAAGATGATAAGCCCAGTCGGAGATTCCTCCAACGTCAACGATCCCTCGTGCATCTCCGCTAAAGAACGGGCCAAGGGTAGTCCGAGCCCGGTCCCGGATTTATGGATAGAGGAGTCATCCCGGTAGAAAGGCTCGAAGATCTTTTCTTTTATCTCCTCCGAGATGGGCTTTCCATCGTTCATGATATCGATCGTGAATCGCTCGCCATCTTGCGTCTCGAACCGGACGATGATCTTGCTTCTTGCGTATTTAATAGCGTTCGATAGGAGGTTGCTGAGTATCTTCGTGCAAGCCTCCTTATCGATAAAGGCGTAGAAAGATTTCACGTTACACTCGATAATCATTTGCAATGCCTCCTGCTCCGCCGTATCGTGGAAACGCTCAAAGGTCTCTTGCATCAATGCGATGATGTCCGTATGTATGAAGTTTAGTTTATATCCCTCGATTTCCGTCTTCCTGAAATCCAGTAGTTGATTCACCAGATCCAGTAGCCGGTTCGCGTTTTTATCCACAATCGTCAGATAATTCTTTGCGCTGGGAGATAGCTTGATGTCCCGTGTTACTTTCTCCAGAGGACTTTTAATTAAAGTTAGGGGCGTACGTATCTCATGAGCGATATTGATGAAGAAATCAATCTTAGCTTGATAAAGCTCCTTCTCCTTTTCATTCTCGAACTCCTGTATTTTCTGCTGTATATTGGCCTTATTATGCCGGGAAATGATAAAGATCAGCAACACTACGCATCCGATAGCGATAATCCCATATAGGATTAACGCCTTGGTAGAGAGCCACCATGGGGGAAGGATCGTAATCTGGAACATCGCCGGCTCATCATTCCAAATACCGGACAGGTTCGCCGCCTTCACCTTGAACGTATAATTACCGGGCGGTAGTTTTGTGAAATAAACCCGGTTCTCGCCCACCACATGATACCATTTGGAACTTAACCCTTCCATGCAATAGGCGTATTGGGTGAGGTTGGGAGCTTGGTAGCTTAATGATGTGTAGTCGATGTAGAATGTGGACTGATTATGTTCTAAGGTGATTCCTTTTTTAAAAGTGATAGCCTCTTGGTGTAAGAAGTTATGATCTGGATCATTATAATTAATCTGTGATATATATACTTTCGGTTGAATGGAAAATTCTTGGATACTATTAGGTTGGAAGCTAATCATCCCCTTTAGTGTCCCAAAATATAATTTGTCATTATCTGTTTTTAAAGAAGAGTTATAATTGAATTGATTTGAAGTTAATCCATGTTCTTTTTTGAAGACTTTTATTTTATGGTTTTTAGGGTTGAGTCTTGCGAGGCCGTTAGCCGTACTGATCCACATGTTTCCTTTTTTATCTTCTTCAATACGGTAAATTACATTGCTAGGTAAGCCATCTTGCATATCGTATTTGGTCGTTTGTTGAGTACTACGGTCATAAATTTTGATTCCGTCACCAGTTGCGAACCATAAGTTGTTCTTACGATCTTCATAAATATTGTTTATTGTTCGGCTTGTATTTACTGTATCTAATTTAAATTCTCCGTGTTGGGAAGTAGCAGGATTATAATAATATAGTCCTTTACTCGATGTTCCAGCCCATATTACTCCATCATGATCTTCAAAAAGAGTTTGTATCCTACAATTATTAGGAAATTGGCTTAATTTCTCAAAAATGTCTTTTTGAGAATTATATTGATAGACACCAAGAGCGGTAGCTACCAGCAAATCATTGTTTTGGAGTTTATAAAGGTATACGATGATGTCGTTTTTGTTTGCATAAGGATTTACGGAAATCGTGTAATGTTTGATTATTTTCTCAGTACGGATATCCATTAAATCAATACCATTAGCGTGTGTCCCTATCCATAGGTGATTATCTATAGACGCTAATCCATGTATACAATTTTGTGAAAGGCCTTTCATGTCATTAAAAGATGTATATGAATGGTCCTTCATGTTTAGCTTATTCAATCCAGCGTCTTCTGTGCCAATCCATAGATTATTATTTTTGTCTATGCAAATATCGTGTATAATATCTCCATTGAGCGTTCTTTGTCCAGGAATATTATAGTGCCTTTTGAATTCTGAATAAGGAGGAGAGTAGCTGATACCGCCATTATCAGTACAAACCCAGATACCTCCTTCTTGATCTTTGTAGAGTTCTTTGATAGCATTGCTGGATAATGAATAGAGGTCACTTTTATTTTGCTGGATAGACATTATCGTATCATTTTGAATATCATATAAATATATGCCATTAAAAGTGCCAATCCATACTTTCTCCTTTGTCATACGAATGATATTTCTAGTATAAAGTGGAGATTTTTTTTGTTGAGGTAAAATATCTTTATATGTTTTTGTCTGTATATCGATTCGTTTTATACCATTATCTTTAGTTCCAATTAATAATATATTATCTAAAGGAGAGGCCCATATTGCTGTCATATCATCGATAGGATGATTTTTATCTAGATTCTTGATATCTAAGGCTATGAATTCATTTTTGTCATCATCTAGAAAAACGACATTACCATTCGCTGTTGTTGCCCAAATTTGGTCTTGAGGAGTTATATAAAAGGAGGTAATAGGATCACTTCCTTTATACATATAATTAAGATGCATACCTTGACTTTCATTGTATTTTACGAGTGAGTACCCATTAAGAATCATCCAGAGATTTCCTTGCTGGTCAAATTGTAGTGAATAACAGTTGATTCCTTTGGTGAAATCAATGAGTGTGAAGGAATCTGTTTGATAGTCATATTTTTGTAGCCCAAGGTTGGTACTTACCCAAATTTGTCCGGTGGGACTTTTCGCTAAGTCAAGAATATAACTGCTCATTAAAGAGCCTTTTTCTGAAGAGTAGCTCTTGAATGTATAGAATTTTTTGCTGTCAAATCTATTGAGCCCATCTCTGGTACCAAACCACATAAAGCCATAGTCGTCTTGTACGCAACATGTGACATGATTATTACTTAATCCGTCTTCCATGTCATAGGACTTAAAGTAGAATGGGGTTGCATTCAGTTCTACTAAGAAGAATAAGCATAATAGCACAATTTGAAACTTCATGAGCTGTTGATGTTTTCCATGTTTCGTTTGCAAGATATCAACTTTTTTGATTTTTGCTTTTGTAAATTAGTTTCATTCTTTTTCATATAGTCTCAATATTGATTTTCAGATTCCAATTTCTTCTAATTCTAGTTGGTTTATAGGTGTGTTGATACGAAAAGTAACAATTTTGATATGATTGAATGGTTTGTTTTTCAATATCAATGATACATTTGCGACAAGTTCTTTAATGAGATAAGACTAGTAACGTTAAATTAATACTATGTTAATATGAAGAAAGTAATTGTTTTAATCAGTTTTTTATGTGGAGCGTTCTTTGTAAGTGCTCAACAAGGTAATCAACAACAAAGGCAACAAGAGCGGTGGAAACCGGAAAGTACAGAATGGTATCATCCTGTACCTCCAAAAGTAACCCCTGGAGTTGGAACAAGTGCTCCTTCTGATGCAATCATCCTGTTTGATGGAAAAGATCTTACAAAATGGGAAGCTGCTGGGAAGGATGGTGGATCTGCAAAATGGGCTATAAAGGATGGAACGATGGTTGTAGTTCCCGGTTCTGGCTCTATCCGTACAAAAGAGTATTTTGGTGATTGCCAATTACACATAGAGTTTAAGACCCCGATACCAGGTAAAGATAATACTTTACAAATGAAAGGAAATAGTGGCATTATGTTACAAAGTCGTTATGAGGTACAGGTCCTAGATTGTGAGGATAATCCTACTTACGTAAATGGCTGGGTTGGTAGTGTTTATAAGCAAAGTGCTCCTTTAGCAAATGCTTTTACAAAGACGAATGAATGGCAAGTTTATGATATATATTGGAAAGCTCCTCGTTTTGGAACAAATGATGAGTTGGAATCTCCTGCGATGATAACAGTCGTCTTGAATGGGATTGTTGTTCAGAATAATTATGTGCTGAAAGGGAATACCCCATATACAGGGTTACCTAAATATGTAGCTCATGGCCGTATGCCTTTAAGTTTACAAGACCATGGGGTAGAAGTTGCTTTCCGAAATATTTGGATTAGAGATTTGTAGAAAGAAGTTTAACCTTAAAGAATGATAACTTATGACTACACGTAGAAATTTCTTGAAAAATACAACAATGCTGGCGGCAGGTTTAGGAGTATCTCCTCTTTTGTCTTCGTCACCCTTACGATCTTATCAGAAAGAAGAGGTCATAAATGGAAAAGTAAGAATTGCCGTGATTGGAGTTGGAATGGGATGTCGAGATTTGCAAGGAGCGTTGACTGATAATCCATGGGTACATTGTGTCGGTATGTGTGATGTGAATAAAGTCAGACTTGAAGAGCAGCTTGCACGTTTTAAGAAAGATTTTCCAGAACAGACGGTTTCTATAAAAGCTTATACTGATTTTCGGGAGGTACTGGCCAATAAAGAAATTGATGGGGTTATTATTGCCACGCCCGACCATTGGCATCCTTATATTTTTGCAGAAGCCTTGAAGGCGGGAAAAGCTATTTATGTAGAGAAACCTGTTGGTAATTCAATTTCTGAGTGCAATGCGATGATGGACTTTCAGAAAAAGTATAAAGGTGTTGTGACAACGGGATTATGGCAAACAAGCCAACGCTATTTCAGGGCTGCGAATGAGATATTAAAATCTGGTGTGCTAGGGGATGTTTATAAGGTACAATTATGGCTTTGCCAATCTACAAATCCTCGTCCTTCTGTTGAGGATTCAGAGGCACCATCCACTTTGGACTATGATATGTGGTTAGGACCGGCTCCGGAACGTCCTTTTAATAATTCCCGTTTTCGTGGTTGGCGTGGTTTTTGGGATTATGGTGGTGGCCAACAGACTGATTGGGGGGTGCATTGGATTGATTCTGCTTTTGACGGGTTAAAAGCACTTGGTTTATGTGATAGAGAATACCCAGATGCGGTCTTTTCTATTGCATATAAAGATCCGGCATCGTTTAATGAAACTCCAAGTTGCCAAACAAGTATTTTCCAATATAAGAATTTCCATATTGAATGGGCTCAACAAGTTGCTTACCTTTATAATCGGAATCAAGGGGTCGCTTGGGTCGGAAGTAAAGCCACTCTGGTATGTAATCGTGAAGGCTATGAGTTGATACCGGAGAAAACCCGTGATGGTATCCTTTTGGCCGATAAAGCTCAATTGGTTGGTAAATTTGAAGATGGGGGAGTAGAGGCTCATGCGACTAATTGGTGTAAATGTATTTTGAATAAATCGATTGAGACAAATAGTCCGATAGAAAAGGGGGCTTTTGCTACAATATTGGCTCATATGGCCAATATCTCGTATCGGACAGGAACTCGTGTGGTATACGATCCTCAAACAAGGAAATTTGTGGACAATCCTAAAGCGGATGCATACTTGAACAAAACATATAGAAGCCCTTGGCAATTTCCGAATATAAAATGAATGAAATTATGAAAAGACTATTATTGTTTACCATTTGCTTGTTGTGCGCCAGTTCTGTATATGCTATTGATATTTCACGGTTAGAACCTGCTTGCTGGTGGGTAGGGATGAAAAATCCGGAATTACAGATTATGGTATATGGCAAGAATATCGCAAGCTCTCAAGTTTATATTGATTATCCGGGGGTAAGAGTCAAGGAAATTGTTGGAGTCGAGAACCCTAATTACTTGTTCCTTTATTTGGATATCTCCAGAGATGCCTCTCCCGGTACAATGAATTTGATATTTCAAAAAGGGAAAGAGAAAGAAATCCGGGCCTTTGAGTTAAAGGAAAGAAATAAAAAGGTTGGAGCTGCTGGATTTTCACCTGCGGATGTGATGTACTTGATTACTCCAGATCGTTTTGCAAATGCGGATCCATCTAATGACAATCTAGATGATGTGAAAATAGATCGTTCGAGAGGGGGAGCTCGCCATGGAGGTGATTTACGTGGTATTATTAATAAATTGGATTATATCCGTGATTTAGGCTTTACGACAATTTGGTTAAATCCTGTATTGGAAAATAGGATGCCGGGAGGTTCTTATCACGGATACGCTATTACTGATTTTTATCAGGTAGATCCTCGTTTTGGAACGAATGAAGAATATTGTGAATTGATAGATAAGGCCCACGAAAAAGGAATGAAAGTCGTGATGGATATGATTTTTAATCATTGCGGAAGCTCTCATTGGTGGTTAAAAGATTTTCCTTCCTCGGATTGGCTGAATAATCAAGACAACTTTGTTCAAACAAATCATTTTAAATGGACTCTTATGGATGTTCACGCTCCTCAGTCGGAGAGAGAGATCTTGGTAAATGGTTGGTTTGGTAGAGGTATGCCAGATTTAAATCAGAAAAATAGGCACTTAGCCCGATATTTGATTCAAAATAGCATTTGGTGGATTGAATACTCACGGATTGATGGTATCCGTCAAGATACACATCCATATGCAGATTATGATTTTATGGCAACTTGGTGTAAGGAGGTGGAAAATGAATATCCGGATTTCAATATTGTGGGAGAAGCTTGGTATCCAAGAGGGACTGCTTCGGCTTGGTGGCAAAGAGATTCTAAAATGAATGAATCTAATAGTAACTTAAAGACAGTGATGGATTTTGATTTGACCTTTACTTGCCAAAAAGCGTTTGGAGATGCATGTTCTAGCCGTGAAGGATTCGAAGCAGGGTTATTTAAAATTTATGAAGTTATCGCACAGGATTTTTTATTCCCAGATCCTAATAATGTACTAGTCTTTTTGGATAATCATGATTTAGGACGCTTTATGCAGAAAGGAGAATCTGATTTAAGAAGGTATAAACAGGCTATTGCTTTTTTATTAACAACTCGAGGGATTCCTCAGATTTATTATGGGACAGAGATTTTAATGTCTGGGACAAAAGCAGAAGGAGATGGTATTATCCGCACTGATTTTCCCGGAGGTTGGGCAGGAGATCCAAAAGATGCTTTCACTCCTGAGGGACGTACGGATTTGCAGAATCAAGCTTGGGATTATATGAGAAAATTATTGAATTGGAGACAGCGATGTGATGCTGTTAAAGAAGGTAAGTTGATTCATTATACTCCTGATAAATCGGGTTGTTACGTATATGCTAGGGTAAAGGATAATAAAACGGTACTTGTTTTAATGAATGGAACAGATCAAAACCAGACATTAGATATGAATCGTTTTCATGAAGTCGTAAAAGATTATAGATCTGGGAAAGATATTATAACAGATACGATCGTTGCGATAGACACGGCGGTTCATATTCCGGCTCGTGGTGTTTATATTTTAGAACTTGTCTAACTTTAAATTTAATATGTCATGAGATGTAAAAGTATTAGTGAATTTATTATGTGCTTTATGCTTTCTTTGTTTTCATTGACAGCGTTTGCGCAAATCAAGATCACAGGAACTGCTTCTGATGCGGAGACAGGAGAGCCTTTATCTTTTATCACCATACAGATTAAAGGTACCACTGCGGGTACTACTTCCGATATGGATGGAAATTATTCAATTGAGGTACCTAATAGAGATGCCATTTTAGTGTATTCTTATATTGGTTATCGTTCCCAAGAGATAAAGGTCGGAAATCAGACTCATATTAATGTTCGTCTATCGGAAGATGTGGAGACATTAGATGAAGTGGTCGTTGTTGGCTATGGAGTTCAGAATAAGAGAGATGTGACAGGATCGATCGCTAAAGTTGGAAGTGAGGAACTAATGTCTGTTCCAACAAGCTCTTTCGATGCCGCTTTACAAGGGCGTGCCGCTGGTGTACAAGTAACCCAAACATCGGGTTTGGCTGGCTCTGGTGCAGCCATTCGAGTGAGAGGTATCGCTTCTATTACCGCTGGAGGTGATCCATTGATTGTTGTTGATGGAATACCCATCATGCAAAATGCCGGAGATCGAGTGGGTGCAGCACAAGATAATCCAATGTCATCTATAAATGCGAATGATATTGAAAGTATTGATATATTGAAAGATGCCTCGGCAACGGCTATTTATGGATCCAGAGGTGCGAACGGTGTTGTCTTAATAACAACTAAACGTGGTAAATCAGGAAAACCTCAAATAAATTTTAGTTCTAAAGTTGCATTTTCAACAACTAATAGGAAAGTTGATATGTTGGAAACTAAAGATTATCTGGATATTTATAAAGAAGCATTGGAAAATGATTATAAGTTTAATCCCTCTGGTGCGACATATCCTTCTACTGTATCATCATATCCCGGTGGTTATTCAGAAGAACAAGCTTTATTAAATAATACGGATTGGCAAGATCTTATTACGAGAACAGGAATTTCTACCTACAATGATTTATCGGTATCGTGGGGTAATAAGAAAATACAGACTTATTTAGGGGTTTCTAATGTAGAAGAGAATTCATATTTGGTGAATGATCATTTCGGAAGGACGAGCGTACGCCTTAATATTGATTATAAGCCTATAAACATTTTAAAAATAGGTGGAAATTTTAGTTTCTCTCACACGGATCATCGACCCACTCCTTCAAGTTGGGATGGTGGTTGGGGACGTGCCATAAGTACGGCTTTGCCTTATTTCCCAGCCTATAATTCGGATGGTAGTTATTATGTTTTTCCTAAATCAACAAATCCGGTGACGGAGGCAAATGAGAAAAGACGTAGAATATTTACCCAACGTACAATGGCAAGTTTATATGCTGACTTACAGATAATCAAAGGATTGTCATTGCGGCTAGAAGGTAATATAGATTATCGAGATAATGAGTCTAATTATTTACGAACGAAAGAATTATCAACAAAACCGAATAGTAATGTGACAAATCGTTATGAGACAAATTGGAATGCGAAAGCACTCTTGAATTATAGCTTGTCGATTAATGAAAAACATCGTTTTCATTTCTTGTTGGGAACAGAAGCATTGAAATCTACACGAGTATCGAATTATACGAATGTCGTATTTGAGCAAGGAAAAGAAGATTGGTTATTTAATAATCCGGCTTATGATGAAACGAATAAGACTTTTACGAGCTATCCTAATCAAGATTTCTCATTTATATCCTTTTTCGGACGTATAAATTATACATTTAAAGACCGTTATATGTTCACTGGTACTTTCCGTAGAGATGGTTCGTCACGATTTGGGGAGAATAATAAATTTGGTAATTTCCCTGCGGCTTCTATTGGTTGGATGATCACGGAAGAGGACTTTTTAAAAGATAACGAGGTTGTAAGCTTGTTGAAATTGAAAACAGGTTTTGGTATTACTGGTAATGCGGAAATCCCTAACTATGCGCAATGGGGGGCAGTTAGCGTGAATACGAATCAATTGTATGTAGGGGATAATTATTGGTATATCAATTCTTTGAAAAACCCAGATTTGAAGTGGGAAACAACCTCTACTTTTGATGTAGGTTTGGAGTATGGTTTCTTAAAAAATCGGATTTCAGGTGAAATCGGATTTTATAATAAGAATTCCAAAGATCTATTTTTGAATGTAAGTGTTCCAGCATCTGTGGGATATACGGCATTCTTGGCAAATATCGGAAAAGTCAGAAATACGGGTGTGGAGTTTAATATTAAATCCGTGAATATTACAAATAGAGATTTTACATGGACTACTGATTTTAATATCAGCTATAATAAGAATAAGGTTTTGGATGTTGGTAATGCAGGACCAGACGCATTAAGTGGAGAAGGTGATACACGTGTGTTAGTAGGACAGCCTATTGGCGTAAACTATTTGGTTAAGGTTCTACGTGTTGATCCTCAGGATGGTATGCCTGTTTATGAAATGCTTGATGAGAATAAGAAACCGGTTGGTGAAACTAAAGAATATAATGCGGATAGAGATCGTCAGCCTGTAGGCCATCCTTATTCCGATTTTGTAGGAGGTTTGAATAATACGTTTACATATAAGAACTGGGATTTCGGTTTTATGTTTACATTCCAAATAGGCGGCAATATTTATGACGATGGTGAGAAATTTCAGATGAATAATGTTGGCACTTGGAATCTGAAAAGTAATGTTCTTGATAGATGGCAGAAACCTGGTGATGTGACAGATGTACCTCGGGTAAGTTTAGGAAAAAGTGGCATTGAACTGGCGAGAAATACAACTGAATATCTACATGATGCGGGATTCTTACGTTTAAAAAATGTAAATGTGGGTTATACTTTCAAAGGTATTAGAATCAAGAAGTTTAATATAAGGGATATTCGATTATATGCTCAAGCAACTAATTTATTGACTTTATTTAGTGAATACTATAATAAATATAGTGGTGAGCCTGAGATTATGCGTGATGTCGATTCAGCTCAGAAGAGGAATTTGAGTTTGAATGTGACTTATTTAACACCTCCTCAAGCTCGTACATATACTATCGGATTAAGTGTTAACTTTTAAATGAATAAGATTATGAAAGTAAAATATATAGCAGTAATATTACTCAGTACCCAATTAGTCTATACGGCATGTGATGACATGGGATTTCTACAAATAAAACCAGATAGTTTAGAACTGACAGATGATCGTATTAAGACGGTAGATGATTTGGAGAATTTATTGTTGGGTGCTTATAATGGAATACGTTCTTCGGGCTTTTGGGGAGGCCGGACGTTGCGTGGTTTTGATGTGATCGCAGATGATGGTGTGGCAGATGTGGCTACTTTTGAATGGGTTCAGATGAGTGCTCATACAATGAATTTGGTAAATGCGGTTGGACGTGATACCTGGACCGCGACATATAATGCCATAAATATGGCGAATCAAGTTGCGTTTAGCGATTTAGGGGAAAGTATCTTGGCGAGTGATCCTCAGAAAGAAGCTCAATTTAAGGCTGAGGCATCTTTTATTCGTGCATTAGGATATTTTCATTTAGTAAGAGCCTTTGGCCTTCCTTATGCAGAGGAGACTAAGGATATCGCAGAGATGGGAGTTCCCCTTCGTTTAAGGGGGGTGATGGATCGTGCTACTGCATTTGAGGTCGTACAACGTTCAACGGTCTCTGAGGTTTATTCTCAAATAATCTCAGATTTGGAATATGCGATCGAAAACTTACCTGGAGAGAATAAAGTAGAGTCTGGTAGAGCGACCGTTGATGGCGCAAAAGCGTTATTGGCAAAAGTCTATTTTTATAAACATGATTTTGGGAATGCGGCTAAATATGCGGAACAAGTTATTAATACTCAGAAGTATGATCTTGATGAGGATTTGACTGCTAAATTCGGTAGAGCGGAAAAAAAGACTGTTACGCAAGAAATTGTAGCGATGATACCTTCTGCGTCATTGATTGAGGATTCTTGGGGTGGTTTAAGAGATTATCGTACGAATGGATTGGCTTTACCCACAAGCAGGCCGTCTAATGAGTTGATTGCTGCTTATGACCAACAAAATGATAATCGTTTTAAAACGTTTTTTAAAAATATAGACGGTTCATGGTATACTCTGAAGTTTGATTATGAGTATATGGATGGTATTATTATTGGATATAATGAGTTGTTACTACTTTATGCCGAGTCTTTAGCTAAATCGAATGGAAATATGAATCAAGCTTTGAATGCTTTGCAAAAAATAGAAAAAAGGGCTTATGGCAAAGCTAATACTACAACTACTGATAGGGCTTCTTTTATTAAAGCAGTACAGAAGGAACGTCGTTTGGAAATAGCTTTACAAGGTGAGAGATTATTTGAATTGAAGCGTATCAAACAGTCGGTTCGTGGTGAAGCTTGGGATTCTCATAAAGTGATGTTTCAGATTCCGGATGTTGAGCAGAATGGTAATCCTGATGTTAATATGAATTAACTTGGCTGTTTAAAAAGGGTGAGTTTGGCTCACCCTTTATTTGCTTTTACATCTAAATAATTATAGCTATGATTAGAAAAATAATAATATTTACTTCATTTCTGTTATTTGTACTTGGGACAGTGGCTGCTCAAACGATAAATAAGGTAGAGCCGTTGTTTTGGTGGGCAGGAATGAGAAATCCAGAATTACAGTTGATGGTATATGGGGATCATATTTCTGAATATCATCCTGTTATAAATGAACCTGGTGTTTATTTAAAAAGTTGTGTAACGGTAGATAGTCCCAATTATTTAATATTATATTTAGATTTATCACAAGCTCATTCTGGAACATTTGATATAACTTTTGTGAATGGGGAAAAGAAGTTCGTATATGCTTACGAGCTGAAAGAGCGCAAGGAGAGTACAGATGATATACAAGGATATGATTCTTCGGATGTGTTGTATTTAATTATGCCGGACCGTTTTGCTAATGGTGACCAATCGAATGATCAGATTTCTATGTCAACGGAATATGTGATGGATCGTAGTAAGCCTGGGGCTCGACATGGAGGTGATTTGAAGGGGATCGAAGATCATTTGGATTATTTTGTGGACCTTGGGGTAACAGCTATATGGTTAAATCCCGTGTTGGAGAATGATGGGAAAGGAGGTTCTTATCATGGCTATTTCTCAACGGATATGTTTCATGTGGATAGGCGTCTAGGATCAAATGAAGATTACCTTCGATTGATAAATAAAGCGCATCAAAAGGGATTACGGGTTGTTATGGATATGATTTTTAATCATATTGGAGCAAATCATCCTTGGGTGCTAGATGTGCCATCTAAGGATTGGTTTAATGTAAGTCCTTCTAAAAGGGGGAATCATGCTAAGGCTATTTTCTATGACAATTATGCATCAACTTATGATTCTGAAGTAATGAAATATGCAGGATTTGGAATAGATTTGAATCAAGCAAATCCTCATGTTGGTAAATATCTTATTCAGAATTCTATATGGTGGATTGAGTATGCTCGGATTGATGCGATTAGGCAAGATACATATCCATATTCCGATTTTGATATGATGCGTGAGTGGAATATCCAAATCATGAATGAATATCCTCAGTTTAATATAGTTGGTGAGATTTGGACTAATTATACGATTGGTACGGCTTGGTGGCAAAAAGGGTGTAAACTTAATTTTGGAAAAGATACGGAACTGAAGTCTGTGATGGATTTTACTCTGATGAGTATTGCAAGTGATATCTTTAATGACAAGTCTTCACCGGAAGGGCGATTAGATAAAATCTATGATCATTTGTGTTATGATTTCGTGTATCCAGATATTAAAAATGTTTTGCGTTTTTTAGATAATCACGATACTGATAGGTTTTTACGTTCGGAGCCTAAAGACTTAGATGGTTATAAACAAGGGGTTGCCTTTTTATTAACAATCCCTGGCACTCCTCAATTATATTATGGACATGAATTGTTAATGTCTGGGACGAAAAGTCGCCCGGGTGGGGATGGGAATATACGTTTAGATGTTCCAGGAGGGTGGCCTGGAGATTCTCAGAATTGGTTTACGAGGGAAGGACGTTCCGACCTACAGAATAAGGCTTGGGATTATTTACAGACTTTATTGAAGTGGAGGAAGGGCAATAAGATCATTTCTGAAGGTAATATGAAACATTATATGCCACAATTAGGAGTGTATGTATATGAGCGTTATCTAGAGGGTAAAAGTGTCATGGTCATTATTAATGGAGCTAATCATGAAGTTGATCTTCCACTTGCCCGTTATAAGGAATCTTTAAAAGAGGGAATAGAAGGAAAGGATATAATAACGAAACGAACGATCTTATTTAAGGACAGCTTGAAGCTGGCATCTAAAGAGGTATTGGTCGTTGAGATGAATTAAGAGATTATGAAAATAAACAGACGACAATTCGTAAGAAACTTAGGATTGGGCACAGCCTCGTTGAGTATGGGAAGTTTGATATCGACTTCTTCTTGTGCCCCTTCTGGGGATTCCCGTGATAAAAGAGGGAAAGTGAGTGATGACGATCAATTCCTATTTATCGGTGACGATATCGCCATCGCCCAGACAGAGTATGGGAAGGTGCAGGGATATCTGCTGAATCATGTATATACGTTCTTGGGAGTTCCTTATGGGGCTGATACGTCGGGAAAAAATCGCTTTATGCCTCCCCAAAAGCCAGAGCCGTGGACAGATGTGAGACCGGCGGTTTTTTATGGGAATACGGCGCCGCAACGTATGGAGAACCGGTGGCCCAATAATTACGGAACTTTTGCCGATCATTGGAACTACTGGGATGTGAGTGAGGATTGCTTATATTTAAATGTATGGACACCGGGCATTGCGGATGGTAAGAAACGTCCCGTATTGGTGTGGCTGCATGGCGGTGGTTTTACAAATGGTAGTGGGATCGAGCAGGATGGATATCATGGAGAGAATATAAGCCGGGAAGGAGATATCGTATTCTGTTCCATTAATCATCGGTTGGGGCCGATTGGCTTCTCTGACTTATCTGGTGTTGGTGGAGAAGCGTATAAGGATTCCGGAAACGTGGGGATGTTAGATATTATTGCCGCCTTGCGATGGGTTCATGATAATATCGCCAATTTCGGTGGAGATCCCGGGAACGTAACGGTTATGGGACAATCCGGAGGAGGTTCTAAGGTCTGTACAGTAGCCGCTATGCCGGCGGCAAAAGGTTTGATCCATAGAGCCGTGGCTTTAAGTGGATCTACGGTAGGAGCTTCCGATCAGGTGATGACCCGGAAGGTGGGAGAATATATTTTGAGAGAAGCGGGGCTGACTGCTTCCCAACTGGATAAATTGCAAAGAATACCTTGGCGGGAATATTTGGATATAGCGGATAGGGCTTGTAAAAAGTGCTGGGAAGATCAAGGGATTAGCATGAGACGGACTTTTGGCCCTGTTGCTGATGACCGGAATATTCCGGCCGGTGTATTCTACTCCGGTGAGAGCCATTTGGAGTCTCCTGTCGTCCCGATGATATTCTGTACGACTTTCCATGAATGGAACCCGAACAGGGCGGATGCGGCCTTGGAAAAAATCACTCAAGACGGTGTGATCGAGAAACTGAGAAGTCAATATGGTGATAAAGCGGAATCGATCGTGAAGGCTTTCGCCAAGAATTTCCCGGATAAGACTCCGATGGAGCTTTGGGCGATGATTTTGTCTTCCCGTCAACGAGTGGTTGAGGCGGCTAACGCAAAATTAAAGCAAGGCCAGCCTGTGTATGTAGCTTGGTTTGGCTGGTGTCCGCCCTTGTTTAATAACCGTATGCGTGCGTTCCATTGCTCGGATATCTGTTTCTGGTTTAAAAATACGGATCGGATGTTTACTCATACGGGTGGAGGTAAGGTACCTCGTGCGTTGTCAGATAAGATGTCTGGCGCTTTGTTGAATTTCATGCGGACAGGAGATCCGAACGGAGGAGAGTTACCCGTTTGGCCGAAATACACGGAAGAAAATGGAGAGGTGATGATCTTGAATAATACGTGTGAGGCTCGGAATGATCCGGACCGGGAGGCCCGTAAATCTTTGGAGGTTTAATTTAAAACGAGAGTGTTATGCTTGAGAAAAAGATTTCAAGACGTAATATGCTTCGGACTACCGGTCTGGCGGTTTTGGGCAGTACGTTCGCAGGCTTGGCTTCTTGCGCTCCGAAGAAAAAAGAGGAGCCATCACCCGAAGCATCCTCTTCGAAACGTCCTTTCCGTGTCTGTCTCAATGTCTCTACGATAGCGGGTTATAAACTTCCTGTTCAAAAACAGATTGACTTATGTGCCGAGGCTGGTTTTGAGGGAATTGAGTTATGGACCCGTGATGTGGATGCGTTCGTAAAGCAAGGGGGAACTTATGAGACACTCAGGCGTCAGCTGGAAGGTTCCGGACTTTTATTGGAGAATATGATCGGTTTTGCCTCGTGGTTTGCCGATGATCCTTCGAAACGGAAGGAAGGGCTAAACCAAATGCGGCATGATATGGAGATGGTAGCGGGATTGGGCGGTAAATTTATCGCCGCTCCTGCTCAAGGAGTTACTCAACTGGATCGTACACGGTTGCCGGAGTATTCCGAACGCTATCGGGCGATACTGGATTTAGGGGATGAGATGGGTGTCACTCCGATATTGGAACTATGGGGAGCCGGGGTTCTGAATCAATTATCGGATACCATGGCGATAGCGATCGCCTCCGGGCATTCGCGGGCTTCTGTCTTATTGGATTTCTACCATTTGTACAGAGGAGGAAATAGTTTTGATAGTTTACGCTTGATAAATGGTAAGATCCTTCCGGTTTTTCATATCAACGATTATCCGGAGTTGCCTCCTCGTACGGAGTTGAGAGATTCGGATCGGGTGTTTCCGGGAGATGGTATTTGCCCGTTTAATAAGGTACTTCCTTTGCTATACGATTCCGGTTTCCGGGGTGGGTTATCCGTAGAGCTTTTTAATAAGGGATATTGGGAAACCATGGATGTAAAGGAGGTCTTAAAGAAGAGTTTTGAGAAAACCACACAGGTAATCAATAGTTCGATGGGATAAAAGTTTGTTGGGATTTAGGAAAGGGACTGCTTCGAGGTGTTTTACCTTCGAGGCGGTCCCTTCTGTTTTTATAGTATCTTCTCTTAAAAATCAATTATTTTATAATCCGCTGTGATATAAAATGTAGTATATTTGCGTACTCTGTTTTGGGGTACGCAAAAGCTTTGTTCACCAGAATGAATAGGCATTATCCTAAATAAACCGTTGTTTTGCGGAGAGGTCTAGGGGTTGTTATCATCGGGAAAGCCGATAATAAAAGATATACATTATAATGAACTTACTTCTGAGATATGTGGGTCATGGTATAACTATAAGTTTGTTAGTATTTATAATGCTGGCGTTTCATTTGTCTGCGTTAGCACGGACAAGTGAAAAACGTGTGCTCCGGGTTGCCTTTCCGCAGGTGGTAGGCATGAGTTGGACGGCGGAGGACGGTAGTCGTCATGGTATGCTCGTAGACTATCTCAATGAGATTGCCAAATATACCGGTTGGGAATACGAGTATATTGATACGAACGGGCAAGCCATGTTAAATGAATTTATCGCAGGTCAGTATGAATTGATGGGTGGAAACTATTATATACCCGGTTTAGAGAAATATTATGCTTATCCGGATTATAATATGGGATATAGCTGTTCCTTGTTGCTTGCTCGTTCTGATGATCGTACTATCCATAGTTATGATTTGGAGAGTATGAACGGGAAAACCATAGGTGTATATGAGAATGCTAAAGAAAATATTCGCCGCCTCAAGGAGTTTTTGGCTATCAATGGATTAGACTGTAAATTACGATATTACAGCTTGAAAGATATACAGAAGAACGACGGGGAATTATATTTTTATTTAATGAATGGAGAGATAGACTTGCTGTTGAGTGGCATTATTCACAATCACGATTCTTTACGGGTAATCGTTACCTATAATTCTCAACCCTATTATATCGTAACCAATCCGGGTAATAAGGAAGTATTGGATGGTTTGAATATGGCTTTGGAACGGATATTGGATGCTAATCCAAATTTTGCGGCAGCGGCGTTATGCCGCTAACTTTCCTGCCCGACTTGTAAATGTCCAATTTAGTGACCGGGACTTGGAATATGTCAAGAAAAGGAAAACGATCACGGTAGCCGTTCCGGAGAATTGGTATCCCTTTTATTGTAAAGAAACCTCCCAGAAGAACCATGTCGGTATCATGGTGGATATATTGGATAAGATCAAGGACTTTACCGGTTTGGATTTTTCGTATGTGTATGCGAAGAATTATAGTGATGCGGTCCATCTGGTACAACGAGGGAAAGCTGATATCTTAGGCTTTTTCTTGGGAGATGAGAACGATGCGGCCCAGCTAGGGCTTGCGCTTTCAGCCTCTTATGTGAGTGCGAACAATATCATAGTACGCAATAAAGCCTGTAGTTATCCCGCTCCGGGTTTGGTTGGTGCTTTGGTGGAAAGTCAGCGATTTCCAAGTGGCATATCTGCGGAGAAGATTCGGTCCTATCCGGGCATTAAGGAGGCATTAGCCGCTGTCAATAGCGGAGAGGCTGATTTTATCTATGGATTGTCCTCTAAAATGGAACAGGATATTTCGCGTTATCATTTCACCAATCTTGCTCCTGTGACATTGGTCAATGATCAGAGTGCGATAAGTTTTGCGTTACCTACCCCAGTTGACCCGGATTTATTAACCGTACTCAACAAGGCGATCAATAATCTTTCTGAGTCCGAGAGGACTGTTATACGCAATCGGAATCTGGAATCTATCGGCGTGAATGAATTCTCTCTTACGGACTTTATATATGCGAATCCCTTACAATTTATGTTTATCGTGATGTTTGTCCTGTCGGTGCTATTTACGGCATTACTGCTGGCTATAGGGGCCCGGATGAAAGCGACCGTGATACAGGGCAACCTGAAACGGGCTGAGGCGGCTAACTTGGCGAAGAGCGAGTTTCTTTCCCGGATGAGTCATGAGATCCGTACGCCGATGAACGGAATTGTAGGTATGAGTACTATCGCCATGCAAAACATAGATAATACCGATAAGATAAAGGATTGCCTAGAGAAAGTAATCATGTCTTCCAAGCATCTTCTCGCTCTCATTAACGACGTGCTGGATATGTCGAAGATAGAAAGCGGAAAAGTGGAACTTCGACATGAGAGCTTTAATTTCCGGGCATTCTTGCAGGACCTTGAAAATCTGTATGGCGAGCAGGCCAAGAGTAAAGGGATCAGCTATGAGACGATATTGGCTAGTGATCTGGAAGTACAGATTATAGGAGACTCCTTGCGCTTGAATCAAGTTCTCTCCAACCTGTTATCGAATGCGCTGAAATTTACGCCGGCCAAGGGAATGATTAAACTTCGGGTATCTAAAACAGGTGAGGATCAAGAGAATGTTTACCTTCGTTTCGAGGTAATCGATACGGGATGTGGTATAGCCGAGGAGAATTATGATAAAATCTTCGAATCGTTCGAACAGGAAAATGTGGATGTTACTTATAAATATGGAGGTACAGGATTAGGGCTTTCTATCGTTAAGCGTTTCACAGGGTTGATGGGTGGTGGCATACATGTGACGAGCGTGCAGGGGAGTGGCAGTACATTCACCGTTGATCTGCCTTTCGGCAAAATAAAGGAATCGGGTAAGCCCACTCGTTTTTCCGATATTAATGGGAGGAATGACCTTGCGAAGGATTGTTATGCTGTTGATTATGACTTCAAAGGTAAACGGATCTTATTGGTTGAGGACAATGAGCTTAACCGGGAGATAGCGGAGGAATTGATCGGAGTTACCGGTGCGTCGGTGGAGAGTGCTGAGGACGGAGTACAGGCCGTAGAGATGTTTAAGGAGTCTGCCGAAGGGTATTATGATTTGATATTGATGGATGTGCAGATGCCGCATATGGATGGCTATGAGGCTACCCGATGTATTCGTGCATTAGGGCGTTCTGATGCTCAAAAGGTTCCTATCTTCGCTATGACAGCCAACGCATTCGCTGAGGATGTGCAGAAAAGTAGGGAGGCCGGTATGAACGCTCATATATCTAAACCATTAAATATACGTGCCGTGTATAAGCAAATGAACCGGTACCTTCAAGGATAAATAAAAGATTGATAAATAATAAAAAGGGGCTGCCTCTGGAAATTAAACTTTCGAGGCGGTCCCTTCTGCTTTTATTAGATATTCTTTATTTTTCCGTAATTACCGAGAATTCACCGATACCCGCTTGCTTTTTATTATCTACGATACGGGTTGCGACCAAACGGATTTGGTTACCTTTCGTTATCGGGAAATGTACGACTTGCTCGATCGGGTTAGCCTTGATATTGGAGAATTCGCCTTCGGCCACCTTCTTTCCATTAATATATAATTGATAGTTGGAGATATGACCGCTTGCGTCACGTCCTTGGTTCGGGGTGTAGCGGAATCCGGATATAGGCATTTCTTTCGCTAATTGTACGACTAACTCTTGTTTCCCTTGTGGTAAATAGTAGGTCGTGTAGCCGTTTCCGTCTAGGATTAGGCTGGTTTTCTCATCTTTCGGTGATACGATCGTGTAATCACAAGCAGGAATATCGAACGTTTGCGCGGAAACCGGACTGACTGTATCGAAAGTCGGATCATAGGCAATCGCCTTGACAGTTCCTTTTTGAGCGAAAGCGAATGGCGCCTGATAAAGCGGTGAGTCCTTGGTCGGATCTGAACCGTCGGTGGTATAATGAACCTCGGAGCCTTTATCCCCGGCCTGTATGGTTACCTCGTCATTGATATTACGGGCAATCGTTGGCTCGGTCACCAAGGCGGGGGCAAGGTATGCTTCCACGTTATTGATACAAAGCGGCCCGCGGGCGTCCGTGAAGTTGATGCGTATCTTCTCCGCTTTCTCGGTCTGGAAACGGACAATTCGTTTATAGCCGACAGTTGTCGTAGAATCCACAGTCTGTGCCGGAATCCATTTACCCCCTTGCTCGAGTTCGATATTGAACGAGCGTACTCGTTGTCCTAATGGGATATATTCTTGTATTACCAAGCGGTTTACATCGGTAGGATGGGTTAACGTGAAAGTCAATGAACCACTGGTTACTCCATCGTCCGTAGCCCAATAGGTATCCCAATCCCCATCTACTGCCTTATTGGGACTAAAATTACGTCCTCTTTTATTGCTCGCTTGTACGTAACATCCTTTCAAAAGATTCTCCTTAAAGTCATTTTGGATGGTTTGATACCATTGTACGGCACGGGCGGAGTCTACCGGACTTATTTTTCCGTTCAACGCTACGGGGAAGTTCAATAGGAAATTGGCGTTATGCCCGACGCTTCGGTAATAAAGATCGACTAATTTTGCCAGAGATTTGACTTGGTGATCTTCCCGGGAGTGATAGAACCATCCCGGACGGATAGATACATCGCATTCCCCACCTAGCCACATCGGTCCGTTCTCATCTCCCCATACACTCTGTTGGAAAGTAGGCATGGAGGGTTCCGGGGCGAAGATGCTCCATTGGGTATCACCGGCCCAACCTTCCTCGTTACCGATCCAGCGGATATCGGGTACTGTCCCTCCGAAAACCATGATGTCCGGGTGGTGCGCCTTGATCGTGTCTCGTGCCCGCTCATATTGATAATAGGTCTTGGCGTCTATAGCACGGGTTTCATTCGTGCCGCCATACCAGCCATTGCCACCGTTTGCCCCATCAAACCAGTATTCGAACAACGGGCCATAGTTGGAGACTAATTCATGTAATTGGGCATGGAATTTCTCTACATATCCCGGTTGTCCGTAGTTCTCACTGTTTCTGTCCCAAGGGGAGAGATAGACACCGAATTTCAGCCCGTGTTTCTTACAAGCGTCGGATAGTTCTTTTACCATATCCCCTTTGCCATCTTTCCAAGGAGAATTCTTTACGCTATATTCGGTTGTGGCGGTAGGCCATAGACAGAAACCATCGTGATGCTTGGTGGTTAAGATTACGCCTTTCAATCCGGCGGCTTTGATTGTTTGCGCCCATTGATCGCAATCCAGATCCGTTGGATTGAATGTGGAGGCGGGAGTATTTCCGTAACCCCATTCCAGATCATTGAACGTATTTAATCCGAAATGGACAAAGGCGTATGTTTCCATCTTATGCCATTCAACTTGTGCCGGCGTGGGAACGGGCAGGATAGGGGCGGGCGCTGTCGCTTCTTTACAGGAGAAGAAGGAAAACAACCCAAGCCCCAATAAAATAGAGGAACTCAAGTGCTTCATTATTTGTTTATATTTAGATGAGACCTCAAATATATGAAAAAAAACGGCAGATTTTTATTCTGTCTTTAGATATCTAGATAAAAGATAAAGTCCCCTGTCTTTTAGATGTCTCCTCTGGGGAAATTTTCATGCTAGCATATGATTGTTTATCAATTGTTTGCAGTGCCAGTTTATTTATCGCCTTTGGCACGGTCGTGCCATCACAGTGGCAACGCTGTGCCATCCGTGTGGCAGGGCCGTGCCATCGTAGTGGCACAGTATTGCCGCTATGATGGCAAGGGTACCGGCTATATCGTTTACGTGAGTAGTCGGTATTTTTGCGTGTGCTATATTATAATGTACCCGATATCCGTTGCCGTAAAAAACTTGAAAAATAATGCCCGATAAATTTGGACCGTATGTTTTATAGCATTACTTTTGCACCCGCTTTCGAGAGAGAACGGCGCTTCAGAAATGATGGAAACGTGGAGGTATCCTTGGGTAGGGGATGAGGTTGGCTGGGCCAAGCGATAATTTCCAACCGCCCGGAGATCGGCTTGAGAAAAAAACTTGAAAATTTTTCACCGAAAAATTTGGAGGTTAAGAAAAAGTCCTTACCTTTGCAGCCGCAATCGAGAAACGATAGCGACAAGAGTTCTTTGAGAGATTTACATAATTCAACAAGTAGTACAAGTATAGGAAAATTAATTTTCCGGATTGATACCGTCAAAGAAGTATGACTTTGGACTACAATAACGGATTCCGGAGCGAGGATATAAAAACAATTTAAACAACGAAGAGTTTGATCCTGGCTCAGGATGAACGCTAGCGACAGGCTTAACACATGCAAGTCGAGGGGCAGCACAGGTAGCAATACCGGGTGGCGACCGGCGCACGGGTGAGTAACGCGTATGCAACTTGCCTATCAGAGGGGGATAACCCGGCGAAAGTCGGACTAATACCGCATGAAGCAGGGATCCCGCATGGGAATATTTGCTAAAGATTCATCGCTGATAGATAGGCATGCGTTCCATTAGGCAGTATTGGTCAATGGCCGAGAGGCTGAACCAGCCAAGTCGCGTGAGGGATGAAGGTTCTATGGATCGTAAACCTCTTTTATAAGGGAATAAAGTGCGGGACGTGTCCCGTTTTGTATGTACCTTATGAATAAGGATCGGCTAACTCCGTGCCAGCAGCCGCGGTAATACGGAGGATCCGAGCGTTATCCGGATTTATTGGGTTTAAAGGGTGCGTAGGCGGCCTTTTAAGTCAGCGGTGAAAGTCTGTGGCTCAACCATAGAATTGCCGTTGAAACTGGGGGGCTTGAGTATGTTTGAGGCAGGCGGAATGCG